>Ga0209335_10002059_pt1 | contig 21927 bp, 21 predicted proteins | sample COG_09_FD_184753 | JGI IMG/M metagenome (GOLD analysis project Ga0209335, IMG submission 184753) | Pelagic Microbial community sample from North Sea - COGITO 998_met_09 (SPAdes) (version 2) | ecosystem: Environmental > Aquatic > Marine > Neritic zone/Coastal water | place: Helgoland, sampling...
GAAGGAGTTGAGGTTTTTAATCTCAGAACGGGTTCCGAGGGTTTCGGCGTCTTGGCGGCGAACTGAGATGTTCGCATCGAAGCGGAGTGAACCTTCGGCCATATTACCATCGCAAACTTCAAGGTATGTCAGCAGTTGGTGGATGGCTTTGGCGTAAGCGACCGCCTCCGCCGCATTTTTGATGTCAGGCTCGGAGACAATTTCGAGCAAAGGCGTGCCGGCACGGTTCAGATCAATGCCGGTGTAGCCTGGTTTGAAATCATGAATCGATTTGCCGGCATCCTCTTCAAGGTGGGCGCGGGTGACCCGAATCATTTTCTCTGTGCCATCCAATGTTTCGATAGTGATTTTACCGCCTAAAACAATCGGGTGGTCCATCTGGGTGATCTGATAGCCTTTGGGTAAATCCGGATAAAAATAATTTTTTCGGTCAAATCGTGACTCTTGATTAATCAAAGCGCCAATACTGAGCCCGAATTGAACGGCTTTAACGAAGACCTCGGCATTGACGCTTGGTAGAACGCCGGGCATACCAAGATCGATTGCGCAGGCTTGGCTATTGGCTAATTGGCCAAATCGCGTGCTCGCGCCTGAGAAGATTTTTGATTGGGTGTTGAGTTGGGCATGAATCTCAAGACCAATATCGATTTGCCAACCTGCAGGAATACTCACAAAGCCTCCGGAGGCGTTAACGAATGCCAGTGCGTGGCTTGTTGAAACTGATGCGCCGCTTGCAAAAGCGGTCCTTCCTGCAAGTAATTGCCGATGAGTTGCAAGCCAACCGGCAGCCCATTGGCGAGTCCTGCCGGGATACTCATCGCGGGGACGCCCGCTAAGCTTGCCGAAATGGTATAAATGTCTTGAAGATACATCTCAACGGGATTGCTGGCTTTTTCTCCGAGTGGAAAAGCCGGGGTCGGTGCTGTTGGGCCGGCAATCACATCGACGTGTTCAAACGCGTTAACAAAGTCTTCTTTGATGCGTCGGCGGATCTTTTGAGCGCGAGCATAAAAGGCGTCAAAGTAGCCCGCGCTGAGGGCAAAAGTGCCCACTAGGATGCGTTTTTTAACTTCCTCGCCAAAACCTTCGCCCCGTGAGCGCTGATACAGATCTTGAAGATTCTCAGGGTCAGAGCAGCGATAGCCGTAACGAATCCCATCAAATCGGGCAAGATTCGCCGAGCACTCAGCGGGCGCAATTACGTAGTAAGCACTAACGCTGTACGGGGTGTGCGGTAGTGAGATATCGACCAAGGTTGCGCCGAGGGATTCATAGACTGCAAGGGCCTCACGGATGCTGCGTTCAACTGCAGGATCCAAGCCCTCTGTGAAAAATTCCCGGCAGACCCCGATCCTTAACCCCCTGATGCTGTTGTCAAGACCTTCTGAGAACCTTGGTACCGGCTCATTGAGCGAGGTCGAATCCCGAGGATCATGACCCGCCATGTGTTCTAGCAGAATCGCGGCGTCCTGGGCGGTGCGGGCCATCGGGCCGGCTTGATCAAGGCTCGAGGCAAAAGCAATCATGCCCCACCGCGAGATCCGGCCGTAGGTTGGCTTCAGGCCCGTGAGACCGCACATGGCCGCTGGCTGACGAATCGAGCCGCCTGTATCGGTGCCTGTACTCGCGGCGCAAAGTCCTGCTGCAACGGCTGCCGCTGATCCGCCCGACGATCCGCCAGGAATCAATTGAGGGTTCCAAGGGTTGTGGACGGCGCCAAAATAGCTATTTTCGTTAGACGAGCCCATCGCGAACTCGTCCATATTGGTTTTGCCGAGCGTGATCGCGCCGGCATGGGCCAGTTTTTCAGAGCAGGTCGCCGTATAGGGCGCGATAAATTGACTGAGCATTTTTGAGCCGGCGGTGGTTTTTTGGCCCTGTAAACAAAAAATGTCTTTCTGGGCGATCGGGATGCCCGTCAGGGGTCGCGTGTCGCCCTGGGCAAAGCGCTCATCGGCGCGACCTGCAGCCGCTAGAGCGGCCTCTGCCTGAACTGAGATAAAACTGTTGAGCGTGGGGTCCAGGGCGTCAATCCGAGTGAGATAATGTTGCGTGAGCTCGGTCGCTGAAACGGCCCGATTGCGAAGGGCCTTTTGCAGATCCGTAAGGGTTGCGAAGTCTAAGTTCACTCGATCACCTTGGGCACAAAATAAAGGCCTGCCTCATAATGCGGCGCGTTTTGACTTAAGGCATCCGGATCGACGGTTTCCGTCACGGCGTCGGCTCTTAAAGATTGGTGGCGTTCAAGCGGGTGGGCAAGTGGCCGAACATTTGACACATCAAGCGATTGCATTTGTCCAACCAGCGCTAGGACCTCATTGAGCGCGTCCAGGGTTGCCTTTGATTTTTCGGGTTCAAAAGGCAATGCCGCAAGGGTCGATAGTTCGACAAGGGTCTTTTTATTCACGAGGTTGTTCACAATATGCTTTCGATAAGAAGAGGCGCAAATGCTAAAGGGTTACCAGGCAGAGTGCAATTCGTGTTACGCGTCGTGCTCGAATACCGACCTTGAATAATGGAAGAAAGATGTAAAAAATTGTTGAAGAACAGTGTGTTAGTTATATTTGATCTTGTTTCTTTGGCTTCTGCGGTGGTAAAGTGACGGGTCTTCTGATGCGTTGTAATATTGTAAAAAAGCGGTCGTTTTCTGCCTCGTCAAAGCGCTTTTTTAAAGTCGAAGCACTTTTTTAAAGTTGGAGCGGTTTTTCAAAGTCGATATGCTTTTTATAAAAGCCGAAGCGTTGTTTTAGCCGAAGCGTTGTTTTAAATGTAGAGTGGGTTTGGTTAAGGGTATTCGTTTTACCCTGTCGTGCGTGAATAAGTGTTTGGTGCGTGATGATGCGTTGACCTTCGGATCGATCAGCGTCTGAGGGCAATTAATGCAAGTGATATATCTGCTTGTTCTGGCGATTAATTTTGAAGTAGACGGTGGGCGGCTAAACGATGTTCAAGAAAATTCGAGGTCTATTTTCTAACGATCTGTCCATCGACCTGGGGACGGCTAACACGCTCATCTACGTTCGTGAGCGCGGTATTGTTTTAAACGAGCCGTCCGTGGTCGCGATTCGCCAACACAATAACCAAAAGTCCGTTGCAGCCGTTGGCATTGATGCCAAGCGTATGTTGGGCCGAACCCCAGGTAATATCACTGCAATCCGACCGTTGAAAGACGGCGTTATTGCGGACTTTCAGGTGACCGAAAAAATGCTTCAGCATTTTATTAAAAAGGTCCATGAAAATAGTTTCATTCGGCCAAGCCCTCGGGTGTTGGTGTGCGTGCCTTGTCAGGCGACGGAAGTTGAACGACGCGCGATTCGAGAGTCGGTCATTAGTGCCGGGGCTCGGGATGTTCGATTAATTGAAGAGCCCATGGCCGCAGCCATTGGTGCTGGACTACCCGTGCACGAGGCTGTGGGCACAATGGTTGTGGACATTGGTGGTGGCACTACTGAGATTGCCGTCATCTCGCTCAATGGTGTTGTGTATTCTCAGTCTGTACGGGTAGGTGGAGACCGCTTTGACGATGCGATTACGGCGTACGTTCGACGAACTCAGGGCAGCTTGATTGGTGATGCAACGGCCGAGCGGATCAAAGAGGAAATTGGCACCGCATTTCCAAGTGACATTGTTCGAGAAATCGATGTCCGGGGTCGTAATCTGGCAGAAGGCATCCCAAGAAGTTTCACGCTCAATAGCAATGAAATTCTTGAGGCGCTGCAGGAGCCACTGCACATTATTGTGCAAGCGGTCAAAGCGGCACTCGAGCAGACGCCCCCAGAATTGGCGTCTGATATTGCAGAATCCGGATTAGTTTTAACAGGGGGTGGGTCGCTACTTCGAGGGCTTGATCAGTTATTGGCCAATGAAACGGGTTTGCCTGTTATCGTTGCGGAGGACCCGCTGACCTGCGTGGCGCGAGGCGGCGGCAAAGCGCTTGAGATCATGGATAATCTTGGGGTTAGTGATCTCCTATCAATCTAGGATGACAAGCTCTAGGCTTTGATCGCAGGCGTTCAAAGCATCCGCTGAGGTTTTATGAAACAGCTGTTTTTGGAACGCTCGAATCCCCGCAATCAAGCATTCGTTTTGTGTTTGGTCAGTCTCATCCTCTTTGTGATTGATGGTAAAAGCACTGCCTTAAAACCTGTTCGGCAAGCAGCCGGCTCCCTAATCGAGCCGATCATCTGGCTGGCTGTTCTGCCTAGGCGGATCGCAGAGCAAGGATTGTCCTTTTTTGAGCTTCGAGATCAACAGCGCCTTGAGCTTTTCGAGCAAAGACGGTTAAGCGAAACGTTGCAAGCGCGACAGTTAAAATTCGAAGCTTTGTTGTCGGAGAATAACCGGCTGCGGGCTTTGCTGGGGTCATCCGCCAAGGTGAGCGATTTGGTCTTGATTGCGGAAGTGGTGGGCATTAGCCCTGATCCCGATCAGCATTATGTCATGGTTGATAAGGGGCTCAATGATGGGGTTTTTATTGGCCAGCCGGTCATTGATGCAACCGGGCTTGTGGGTCAGGTGGCAGAGAGTACAACGAATCTGAGTAAGGTTCTGCTGGTCACGGATCAAAGCCATGCGGTGCCGGTTCTGAGCACCAGAACGGCATCGCAGCTGATTGCTGAGGGCACGGGTAACCGCAATCTACTTTCGATGCGGCATGTATCGGAATCGTTGGATTTGAAGGTTGGGGATCTGCTCGTGACGTCTGGACTCGGCCAGCGCTTCCCAAGTGGCTATCCAGTCGCAGAGATCGCGCGCTACCAACTCGCGCCAGGCGCCGCGTTTGCTGAGGTGTTGGCTAAACCGTCATCCCAGCTACAAACTCTGGATCATGTCTTGTTGGTGTTTGATTCCGCGGCCAACCTGACCCAAGCGGGCTCCTTGGAATCATTGGTGCCTGTCGATGGCTGAGCCGTTTGTGAGAGGTCGCTGGATTATCTTTGCGAGTCTGTTAGTGGCGATGACACTTGTGTTGGTGCCGTTGCCCGCATCAGCGCCGTTTGAGCTGAATTATTTAAGGCCGGATTGGATTGCGCTTGTTTTAATCTATTGGACACTCGCCTTGCCAGAAAAGGTTGGGGTGCCATCAGCCTTTTGCCTGAGTTTGGTAACAGACTTGGTTGTGGGGACGCCGTTTGGTTTTCATGGTTTAAGTTTTGTGGTTCTTGCGGCTTTGGCGAAAGGCAGCTATCAGCAGGTGCGCATGCTGGAGATTTGGCAACAATCGATATTGATTGCGATTGCGCTGATGATGGTGAGTGGCATTCAGCTATTGATGATGACGCTATTGCTTGATCGATCTTCCAATCTGTTACAGTTTTTGAAGCCGATCACCAGCGCGCTTATTTGGCCGTGGGTATTCCTGTTTTTGCGGTTTTGTCGCCGCCGTTACTTATAAACTCGATGGGCTGGATCGCGTCGAGGGGGTAAAAGGCGCCGCCTTTGAGGCAGCAGATGAGGTAGCGGAGGAAATGGTTTCATGCAACAGTGTATTTTAGCGTCTGCCTCGCCAAGGCGAGTGGAACTCTTGCAGCAGATTGGACTCCAATTTTCAGTGAGGCCCTCGGATATTGACGAGCGCCAGTTTGATGACGAAGCGCCAGGAGACTATGTCCGGCGGTTGGCTATTGAAAAAGCCAAGGCGCAAGATGCGAATGATCAGCTTGTCATTGCAGCCGATACCATTGTTGTGCTTGATCAATCTATTTTAGGAAAACCCTCAGACAAGGCCCAGGGCTTAGCGATGTTGATGCAATTGTCGGGTCGGTCTCACCAGGTGATGACGGGCGTTGCGCTTGCTGGCCCCGGTGGGCTGATCACGCAAACCGTCTTGTCCTCGGTGCGGTTTAAAGCGTTTGACCGGGCCTTTGCTGAACGTTATTGGGCCTCTGGTGAGCCTAAGGATAAGGCCGGTGGTTACGGTATTCAGGGTTTGGGTGCGGTCTTTATCGAACATCTTGAGGGCAGCTACAGCAACGTCATGGGACTGCCTTTGTTTGAAACCGCTCAAATGTTAGAAAGCATGGGTGTACAAATCATTTGAATAAAAGAACCCGCGGCACCAAGTTTGAAAGCTTTGCGCCAGTCGCCTGCGGGGATCGATTGTGGGCTTGCTGTGATTACTGATATTCGAGTATCAAGAGCCCGAGGCCGGTGTTGGGGAACGGCGTTCGCGGGCCCAAAATTGCTCGAGCTTCAGGTTGAATCGGATCAAGCGCCCTATCAAGTAGGCGATATTTTGATGGGTAAAATCGAACGTGTGTTGCCTGGCTTGAATTGCGCATTTGTGTCACTAGAGTTCGGGCTGGCCGGGTTTTTGCCTCTCGAAGAGGGGCGGTATCCACAATTGTTTAAGCCTGATTCGTCTCGGAGTGGCCACGGTCGACACGTGGGTTCCGCGCTGCAAGTAGGACGCCCGATTTTGGTCCAAGTGGTTCGCGCGGAGGAGGGTGATAAGGGGCCGAGGCTCACTCAAAGGGTTGCACTTACTTCGCCCTTAATTGTCTATGTCCCTTCGGGGCGCGGGGTAACGGTTTCTCAAAAAATTAAAGATCCGGCGCATCGAGCCCGATTGCGCAAGATGGGTTTTGCCTTGCTGAAAGGCCATCCAGGGGCTTTGGTTTTTCGAACGCGTGCCGGAGTTGCGACCGATGCTGAATTGATTCAAGCGGTCCTGGACCTGTTCGACCAAGGGGCATCGCTTCTGGAGCGATCAAAGCGATCATCGGCAATTCGCTGTGTTGAAGCAACCGCGCGCGCGCCACTGCGCTGGCTCTCAGCGTGGCAGAACCCTACTTTGACGTCTGTGACGGTGGATAATGATGCTGATTACAATCTCCTTCTCGATCATTTCCAATCGGCGCGTGATGAAATGCCAACACTAAGCCGAGTCCAGGCTGATGTCGCGCTGACGCACCAGCGCGAGCTTCAGGCGCAGGTTGAGAGACTGCTTGATCGCCGGGTTGCACTCCCTTCAGGGGGTTATTTGCTCATTGATGAAACCGAGGCGTTGGTCGCAATCGATATCAATACAGGGTCCTTTGTCGGCAGCGGAACAGGCGAGCAGACTTATTTTCAAACCAATCTTGAAGCGGCGCGGGTGATCCCTGATGAGCTGCGTTTAAGACAGCTTGCTGGCGTCGTCGTAATCGATTTTGTGGATCTGGCTAGATGCGAAGACCAACAGTCGGTGCGCGAACAATTGGTGCAAGCCTTGAACGATCATGGCATCCGCTGTGAGGTGTCGGCCTTTTCTCGGTTGGGTTTGATTGAACTTTCGATCGCGAAATTTGGCCCAAGTTTAAAGCGCGCCATTGATCCAAAGGGTTCCCTGGGTGAAAGCGCGAAGGCATCCGTTCAGCGATTGTTTGGACTGAGCCCGGCGAGCCAGGTCCTAGACTGGCTCACCGGGCGCCAACAAGAAGGGCTTGCAAGTCATGGCCTTGTGATCGAGGTTTCAGCGAACGCGGCAACGGCACGACAGTTGCTGGATAACCCGATTTTTTTTGAGGTTAGCGAGCAGCCAGGCGTTTGCTTGACTGTTCAAGTGCAGGCAGGCGACTTCACCGAATGTGAGATCAAGGTCAATGGCGGACCGGTAGCGTTGTCTGATGGAGGCAATGATGTTGCGTAGCATACGGTGGTTTTTGTGGATGCGCGTTGCTGTCATTGGCGGCGTTATTGCCGCCGCGGTTACGCTAACCCTGCTCCGGATTTTGGTCGGTGCGCTTGAGTTTTACCACCAAGAGATTGAGCTGCGCTTATCGGCTGAACTCGGCACTGAGGTTCGGTTTGAATCGTTGGGTGCTGATCTGATCTACTTTGATCCAATTTTGAGGATGCAAGGCTTAAGTCTCGGGCCCGAAGCTACCGATCAACTGATGGTTGATCGGTTTTCGATTCGGCTGAATGGTTTTAAGAGCGTCATCGCTAAAGCTCCGATCCTTCGTGAATTAGAGGTGATTGGCTTGCAAGCGGAAGTCGCGCCAGATCAGCTTGGTCGCTGGCGCTTTTCAGGATTGCCGGTCAGTGCGCGCTCGCCGGCAGTGGATTATCTGAAACTACTCGAGCAATCCGGTCGGTTGGTGGTTGAATCCTCCAAAATCCTGGTGCAAGGGCCTTACCCCTTCGCCATTGAAATTGCCTCGGAAGATCAGGGGCTGCGCTTGGCGACGACAGAATCAGATCGCGTGTTATCGGGTGGCTTTAGGATCGTATCAGACGCTGCGAGCGCTGCGGGATTCCAAGAAATCGTTACGATCGTTGCGCGGTTTGAAGGGATCTCCGGATCGTTGGTTCGAGCGGATTTCGAGGCATTTTTAACCTTGGAGCCGGCCGAGGCTGAAGCAGACGTTACTAAAAAGCCATTGGGGCATCACGAACTCAGTGCCGCACTTTGGGTTACGACGCGCGACGGTCGAGGAAAAATTGTAGGCTCGACTGATTGGGCTTCTTATTTGACCCAAGGCGTCCGCCAAGTTCAGCCTGACGTGGCGCTTTGGTCGGGAATTGAGGGTGATTTTTCCCAAACCGAAGGATCATTCAGTGTGTTGCTGCCAGAGCCACAACTCAAGGTTGGGGATCAGTCCATCGAAATTGGATCCATAGGACTCGCTGGGGAGCAAGGCGCTGATCCAGATGGGTATAGCCTCGCGGGCGACCTTGATTACTTTGAGGTGAACGCCGCTGCCGTTAAGGCGCTCGCCACGAGCGCCGAGGTCTTTGGCTTGGTGTCGGGTCAGCGGTTATTGCTTGAGCAGGTTGCTCCCCGATTGCGGCTAAATGATGTGCAATGGCAGTTCAAACCAATGCGGGCTCGGGAGACTCTCACGGTGCAAGCTGATGTCGCGAATTTGGCGCTTTCGGTCGCGGGTGCCGTTCCGGGACTTTCGGGTCTGAGTGGTTTTGTCCAGTTTGGGCTCGGTGCAGGTTACTTCGACTTCAATGCGATGCAGGCACAAGTGCAGTTCGGAAGCCTGTACGATGCGCCTTGGTCTTTAGAGTCGATTCAAGGCCGGCTGGCTTACCGTCAAGCTGAGGATGGTTTCGCCCTGACCTCTGGGAAGCTGGTGGTGGATGCCGATGGACTCTCAGCTGAAGGCAAGCTCCATATGAATCTCACTCGGGATCGAAGGTTGCGAACCTGGGGGTTAGTCCTGGGCGCGAAGGACTTCGATTTAAAGGCATCTTTGCCGTTTATGCCCAACACCGTTCCTGAAAGGGCGAGAGAATGGCTGAACGAGAACCTGCTGGCTGGGCATTCATCGACCACCGGGCTTTTTGTTCATGGCTCCCTTGATCGAATCAGTCCAAAAGCGGAAAAGCAGTATGGTGTGCAGATTGCACTCGAGAAGGGCGTCATTCAATACGATCCGGATTGGCCAGTTGCCGCAGAAACGGTGGGGCGGATTGATGTCTCGAATAAAGGAATCTTCGGCGAGCAATTGGTAACCCAGCTTTATGCAATGGCGGCAAGTGATGTCAGCTTGAGCATGCCCTTTGCGGAAGCGGGACTGCCGACTGAGGTTCTGGTGCAGGGGCAAGTACAGGGCCCCGTTTCTGATTTGATTCGTTTCTTTCAAGAAACGCCTTTGCAGCGTCAAGTCAAAGGGGTTGCCGATTCTTGGACTGGGAAAGGGCGCGCATTAGGAAATGCTAAAGTGGCGGTGCCACTGGACGGGACAAATACAGCGCCCGATGTGAGCGCAGGTCTTTGGATTGACCAAGCAGAGATTCAGCTCAACGATATTGGATTGAACCTCACCGATCTTCGTGGCCAATTTGATTATGAGACCAAAACGGGGCTGTCAGCCAAGCAAATTCAGTTCGATGTCTTGGGTGGTTCTAGCAACGCGAGCATTCGCTCAGAACTTTTTGGCGACGGTGGCGTAACGGTGATTGCCCTTGAGGGCGATGTGGATATGGCGCCGGTTACAGATTGGTTGGACGTGACTTTGCTTGGTTTGGCTGAAGGCTCGACGACTTATCAGGGAAATCTGTCGCTGCCTTACGGCGGCCGAGAAGACCAACCCGTTTTTGAGTTTTCGAGCGAGCTTCGAGGCATGACCATTGATATGCCGCCACCGATTGGGAAGATCGTCGCGGATGCGAGCCGACCCTTGCAGGTTACCCAAAGCTTTGAGGCGAATGGCTCGGAACTGGCTTTCGAGCTTGACCAGAGTGCCGGCGGTATTCTGAGACTTGTCGGCGATGAGGTTCAAGGCGGTATCATTGAGATTGGGCGTTATGAACCGAAAGCAGCCGCCTTTGATGCGATTCGAATTACTGGCGCGTTACCCTATGCCAGCCTAGAAGAATGGGATGGGTTTTTACTTCGCCTTGACGCGCTTTCAAAAGGCGATGTGTCGGAAGTATTTCGTGCGCGGCTTGAGTCTGTTGAGGTTCAGGCCGCTGAGTTCGACCTCTTTGGATATGCGTTAGAAGAAGTCGCCTTAGGTCTGTATCCCGATACAGACGGGTGGCGCATGACACTCTTGAATTCGGAAGTTGATGGAATGGTGCGCCTCAATGATGATCCGGATGCGCCATTAGAAATAGTCTTAGATAACCTTAATTTGACATCCGATGGAGAGATAACGGATCCGTTGGCAGGCTTAACGAGCGAGGATTTATTACCCGCTGAGGTTTTGATTCGCTCGGTCGTCTGGGAGGGCGAAGATTTCGGTAGCTGGCAGTTTAGGGTTCAGCCGGACGACGAGGGGGTGCGGTTTTCCAATCTTGTGGCACAAAGTAAGGGGATGCTGATCGATGTAAAAGACGGTCTGCATTGGTACCCCGCAAGCGAGGCGCCCTATACTAAATTTGAAGGACTCGTAAGGGTTGAAGATATGCGCGCTTGTCTTGCGGCTTGGGGTTATGCCTCCGGCCTTGAGGGTGCGGATTTTGGCTTCCAAACATCGATACAATGGTCGGGGTCGCCGCTGCATATTGATCTGGACCGGATTCAAGGATCCGTCGAGCTCTCAGGCGGGCAGGGTCGAATCGTGCAAGCAGAGGCCAATTCTGGTGCCCTAAAATTACTCGGTATATTTGATTTTGCCGAAATTGCTCAACGATTCAGTTTCGACTTGTCGAGGGTGCTCAGTGAAGGGCATGCCTTTAATAGTATGACGGGGTCTTTTGTCTTAGAAAATGGTTTGGTTTCGATCGATTCGCCGATTGTGATCGCTGGCGCAGGCAGTCAGTTGACTCTGGCTGGTGAGGTCAATCTTCTCACTGAGACCTTAGATAACGATTTGATTGTGACGCTGCCGCTCAATAAAAATTTACCCTGGTACGCCGCTTATAGTGCGGTTGCGACTGGGCCACTCGTCGGGGCTGGGGTGTTTCTGGCGCAGAAAGTGTTTAAAAAGCAAATTGATGAACTGACCAGTTTGAAGTACGAAGTATCCGGTACGTTCAGTGAACCCAACGTTCAGTTTCTGTCTATGTTTGATTCCTCTTTGAGGGAATCGGCTGATCCAGCGGCAGTCACCGAGTCCCCAGATTCTGATGTAGATGCCGCCCGTGAATGAAACCGTCACCATTGCGGTGGTGCAACTCTGCAGCAGCCAAGATGTTTCGCTGAGCCTGGCGCAGTTGTCATCGGTTTTAGCGGAACTTGAGCCGGGTGCAGTAGACGCAATCTTCTTACCGGAAAATTTCGCCGCGCTGGCTTCTCCTTCAGTCTATCAGATTGGCCTTGGTGAGGCAGAAGACGGCGGGTTGATTAGAGGTTTCATTGCACAAAAGGCAATTGAAATCGGAGCTTACATCTTTGCGGGTACGGTGCCTTTGGCCAGGCGGGCAAACGGAGAAATGGTGCCCGGGCAAAAAGTCCGCGCGGCTTCTTTGGTTTTTGATCCCTTCGGCATTGAAGTCGCGCGATATGATAAACGGCATCTCTTTGATGTTGATGTTCAGGATCGGATCGGGCGCTATCGAGAATCAGACACATTTGAGTCTGGAGATGAGCCGAAGGTTGTGCCGACCGCTTTCGGCGCGGTGGGCTTATCGGTTTGCTACGACCTGCGATTCCCTGAATTTTTTATGCGTTTAACGGCCCTTGGTGCCGAAATCGTTGCTGTGCCCTCAGCCTTTACCGCCGTGACCGGCGCGGCACACTTTGAGGTATTGGTTCGAGCAAGAGCCATCGAAAATGCGTGCTTCTTAGTCGCTGCTTGTCAATCCGGTGGTCATGATAGTGGCCGTGAAACCTTTGGCCACAGTATGGTTGTCAGCCCTTGGGGTGAGGTCTTGGCTTGCCGAGAAGCAGGGCCTGGGGTTTTTGTTACAACGCTGGATCTTCCAGATCTCCGTCGTGTGCGCTCGGCGCTCCCATCGTGGCGTCGGCCAACAACTGTTGATCGTGCAAGCGTTTAAGGTGTTGAAAAAGCTTGCGATAGGCTTTTGTTGAAGTGCCGCCCGCGGCTGCTTGTTCCGCTTGCGCATCTCGAACGATGCTTCGAAGCGCTTGCCGGTCAAGGGCTGGATAACGCTCGCCCAGCTCAGTGATCACGAGGGGGTCTGACGCCAGTAATCTGAGGCGCCAAGATTCGAACTGATTAACCAATAATCGGTGGGCATCGCTACTACTATCGTAACGATCAATGAGGTCCTCGATCGCGGCGAGATCCACTTGGCGGAGTAATTTCCCGATGTACAACATTTGGCGTTTTCTGGCATTGCCTTTGGTGATGCGTTTGTATTCTTTGATTGCAGCTTCTATCTCAGGAAAAGGCAGGGCGCTAAGCTGGGTTTCGGAGAGTTTCGCCAGTTGGTTCCCGAGATCTGTAATGTCTTTTGCATTCTGCTTTTGTTGGGACTTGCTAAATGGTTCGAGTTCGGTCATGAAACGGCTCCTTCAAGCATAGAAGTAGGTTGCCATACCCAGAAAAGTGATAAACCCGACCACGTCGGTGATGGTCGTAAGGACCACGGTGCCTGCAATTGCTGGGTCTATGTTAAGTGCCTTGAGGATTTTTGGCAGCATGGCACCAGAAACTGCTGCGATTGCCATGTTGATGACGAGTGCGATTGCGATGATCATGCCAAGGGTCGTATCGTTAAACAGTATCGCGGTGCCAACAGCTATCAGGCTCGCCCAGACAATACCATTGAGCACCGACACAGCCAGCTCTCGTCGAATCAGCCAGCCCATATTGGTGTCAAGCAAGGTGCCCTGCGCCATGCTCCTAATGACCAAAGTCAAAGATTGGCTGCCGGTGACGCCGCCCATACTGGCAACAATGGGCATCAAAATCGCTAATGCCACCACTTTTTCGATGGTATCTTCGAATAGGTTGATGACGAATGAGGCAATGAGTGCAGTCATCAAATTGGCCCCAAGCCAAAGCGCGCGACTTCGCGAGGTCTTTAAAATGGGCGCCAGGGTGTCATCAATTTGATTAAGGCCTGCCATGCCTAAAATTGAGTGATCAGCTTCATCAATAATTACGTCAACAATATCGTCAATGGTGATTCGGCCGAGCAATTGGCCAGTATGATCGAGCACCGGCATGGAAATCAGGTCATAGCGTTCAAAAAGTTGGGCAACTTCGTGCGTGGGAAGCTCTGCGAGAACACCTTCAGTGTTCTGATCAAGGCATTCCGAAACAAGCGTGCTGGGGTCTGTAACGAGAATTGTGGCCAATGGCAAACTGCCGGTGTAGCGGCCTTGTTTGTCAACGACGAAAATTTGATCGGTGGCATCGGGCAGTTTCTGATGTCTTCTGAGATAGCGTAACACTACGTCGATGCTGATCTCTGACCGCACAGAAATAATGTCTGTATCCATTAAGCCGCCGGCAGTATCTCGCGGGTAGCGCAGAAGGGTTTTAACCCGCTCTTGATCTTGGCTGTCGAGGACGACGAGAATTTCTTCGCTTAACTCGTCCGGCATTAACTGGATGATGTCAGCAAGATCGTCGTTGTCAGCGACCTTCTCGATGACTTGGACGATCTCTTCGGCCGACCGCTCGGAAAATAAATCTGCCACCAGTTCAGGGTCGACATAAGCGACGACCTCGCCTTGGCGGTCCTCATCGAATAGGTCCCACAGCTGCTGACGTTCTTTGGCGGGTGTACTGGTTAATAGGTTACCAATATCAACCGGCGCGAGCTCGTTCAGTAAGCTTTGGATTTGCACAAGGTTTTCTGGCGTTAACGGCTGGTTGATCAGTTCTGCAATATGGTTCTGATCAATATTCATGCGGAAGGGGCGTTGGTTTCACCGAAATTGTTTTCGATGAGTTCGACCATCTCGGTTAAGGCTTGGACTTCGTCCACACCATTGGTACAAACGATGATATGGGTACCTTTGGCCGCCTCAAGCAGTAATAATGCCATGATGTTTTTGGCATCGGCGACTTTGGCGCCATTCTTTAACTCGATACTACTTTGAAAAAGCGTTGCCAGTTTGACGATGGTCGCCGCAGATCTAGCGTGCAGTCCCTGCGGGTTGTTGACTTGCGTGGTTGCCATCTTCATGGCTGAAGATCAGTTTTTGGCTTCAAGGTTTGACGTAATTCCTTGTGACGCGTTTGAACAGTATGGTTTTGTGTTTTGAACCGCGTTGCGAGACGCTCGACCAAGTAGACTGAGCGATGTTGTCCGCCGGTACAGCCGACACAAACGGTGATGTAGGCCCGATTGCTCTTTATTATTTTTGGCAACCAGGTTTCAAGAAAGGTGGTGAGGTCTTGCTCGAATCCATTGACCTCTTTTTCTTGTGATAAAAAGGCGGCAACCTCGCCGTCTAACCCGGTGAGTGGTCTAAGGTGCGGCACCCAGTGAGGATTCGGTAGAAAGCGCGCGTCGAAAACGAAATCAGCATCGACTGGAACGCCGTGTTTGAAGGCAAAGGATTGGAACATAATGGTGGTGGATTGCGTCGTGTTTGCAACCCGATCTCGGACTTCGTCGCGCAACTGGTGCAAGGTCATATGCGTGGTATCGATTTTTAAAGAAGCCATCATTGCCAAGCCGTCCAGCAGTTGGCTTTCGACATCTAAGGCTTCTTTCAATCCCATATCTTGATTGCTCAGCGGATGTTTTCGGCGCGTTTCACTGAACCGCTTTATCAGGGTTGGGCTGGCGGCATCTAAGAAGACGACGCGAACATCAATGTCTTGAATTTTCGTGATCGCAAGCGGGAAGTCTTCGAGATCGACAGCAGAGTTACGAGCATCAATGCTGACAGCAATTTTAGTTGAAAGTTTCTGCTGTTTTGAGCGTTCAACGAGATTTGGAATGAGTGAGGCTGGTAGGTTGTCGATGCAGTAATACCCCAAATCCTCTAAAACATGCAGCGCAGTACTTTTCCCCGACCCCGAACGACCGCTGATGACCACTAACTGGGCTGTTGTTTGCGTCATAAGACCCACCTCTATCGCGCTATGGTAGCAAGAAAAAAAGTTCGTACCTTGGTTTCAGTTCGAATCGGTTACTGCAGCAAGGTACAGTTCATTGGCGTCACGGGCTGCCAGGAGTTTCTCTCTAAACTCAGATTGCTGGAACTTCTCAACGAGCATCGCTAAAACTTCCAGATGGGCATCCATTTCCTTTTCAGGGACGATTAGAATAAACAGGGTCGAGACCGGTTGATCATCCATTGATTCAAACTCAACCGGTTGCTCAAGCGTGATGAGGGTCCCCATGATGCCGGTGCAATTCGCCATGCGGCAATGGGGAATCGCAATGCCCTCGCCGAGTCCGGTCGGGCTGACCTTCTCTCTTGCGATTAAGGATCGATACAATTCTTGTTCGTTGATTCGATCATTGGTCTCTGCAATAAATGCAGCGGCCAATTCGATGGCGCGTTTTTTACTGCTTGCTTGAAGCCGACACTGTGTACGCTGAGGCGATAAAACAGAGGCAATTTTCATGGCGATAAGCGCAGGCAATGGGTCGAGCCGCAAGTATAGCAATCACTGCCGATTGTTTCAGTATTTGTGCGTCTTATTCCTCGAGCACGGTTGTTGTCTGATGCCGTTTTGAGAGCAGTTTTCGTTTCGTTTCGATCATTTTTCGATCGAGTTTTTTGATCATTTTATCAATTGAGGTATACAGATTGTTGGATTCGGCCTCTGCAAAAACTTCTGCGCCAGAAATGTGGATGCGAGTCTCAGCCTTTTGGACATTCTTATCAACCGTTAGGATCACCTGACTGTTGATAATGGGTTGGTAGTGTTTTTCTAATCGAGCCAATTTCTTTCGGATGTAATGCTCAATGGCTTCGGTAATTTGTACGTGGTGTCCGCTAACGCTAATTTGCATTCGTATACTCCTTCAAAGCCCAGTTATTTGTACGTTTTGAAATACCGCTTAAGTAAGACCCTAACAGAGTCCATTGGTTCGGTTAAGTTGAGGTTTCGTGAACAAACAGTGGAGACGTTAGCTGAGCTGTTTACGCTCGTTGGAGGGTGGGATCATTAAGGCCTCTCGATATTTCGCAACGGTTCGTCGCGCAACGTTGATGTTGTCTTCCGCCAGTAGATGCGCGAGTTTGCTATCTGAAAGCGGTTTGCGGGTATTTTCTTGGCTAATCAAAAGTTTGATTTTCGCTCGGATCGCGGTTGAGGAGACCTCCCCGCCGGAATGGCTGCTGACGTGCGATGAGAAAAAGTATTTCAGCTCGTAAACGCCGCGCGGTGTGTCGATATATTTTTGAGTTGTGACTCTTGATATGGTGGATTCATGCAAGCCGACGTCTTCTGCGATGTCATGCAGCACAAGGGGTTTCATCGCGCTGTCCCCGTGATCCAAAAATCCTGCCTGGACCTCCATTATTTTTGTTGAAACGCGTAACAGGGTGTCATTTCTTTGCTGCAGGCTTTTGATGAACCAGCGCGCTTCTTGCATTTGATCTCTAAGATAAGCCTGGTCTGGGCTGCTGTCATTGCGTTTGATGAGTGCGGAATATTCTGGGTTGACCCGAATTTTTGCGTTGATGGCCGGGTTTAATTCAACCGTCCACCGGTTGTTCTTTTTGGTCACGACAACGTCCGGAACGACATATTGAGGCGCCACCTCATTGAGGCCAGCACCTGGTTTGGGATTAAGCGTTTGAATCAGTTCGATGGCGCTCTGAAGTTGTGCTTCGGATACATGCAGGTGTTTGATGAGAAAAGCGAAATCGCGATTACCAAGGCTTGCAAGATGATCAGTTATGAGGGTTATAGCCAGCAGCTTGGCGTCGACGGTGTTTGGCAGAGACTGCAGTTGAATCAAGAGGCACTCACCCAGATCTCTGGCGGCGATGCCAAGTGGGTCAAGGTGTTGTATTAGGTGTAGGACCGCTTCGATTTCTTCAATTTGGACATCCCAATCAACTGGCATGGCCTCCTGGATCTCTTGAAGTTCTAATCGGAGCATACCTTCTTGATCCAGCCCGTCGATGATATGCAGCGCAATAACTTCGTCGGATTCAGTGAAGTTCAGAAGGTTTATTTGTTCGAGTAGGTGGCTCTGTACAGTTCCCTGAGGGCTGTTTCGAACATCAAAGGATTCACTGTCTTCATCAAATCCGGCGCCGGCGCCTAAACCCGTCGGTAAGCTGTCGTAGACGTCCTCCCAGATGCTGTCGACGGGTAAATCATCATTGAGCGCGTCGGTCTGGAGTAATTCTGAGGCATCGCTGATTCGGTCACCGTCGAGTTCCTGATCATGTGGCTCTGCTACAAGGGTTTCGAATTCATTGGCAGAAGGGCCCTCGAAGTCCGCATTCGGGGTCTGTTCAAGGTCGGCGTCGTCAAGATGGTGCGCCTCGGATGGGTCATCAAGGCGGGTTGTTTCATCAAGGGTGTCGGCATCTGAGGCGGCCGCGGTTTCTGCCGAATCGTCGAATTCTTCAAGCATGAGGTTGGAGTCCAACGCCGCTTGAATCTCTTGTTGCAAGTCAAGCGTCGATAGCTGCAACAGTTTAATCGCCTGCTGTAGTTGCGGCGTCATCCGCAGTTGCTGGCCAATCTTAAGTGTTAGTGAGGGTCGCATGCTCATGGAGCAATGATACTGCTGATAGTTGTGGAATAAAACTTGCTTGTGAGGGTGAAGTGGGCTGTTTTAGCAAGGGTTAAGCTGGTTTGGAATACCATCGAGACCTTTCAAGGCACACGGTCGGCGCAGAGATCAAGGCCGGGGTCAAAATCAAATCTTGGTACGAGCGTGCGGTGCACGACGTCAGGGCACCAAGCAAGGCGCCCGCGCTTAAACGTCCGGTGCTGCCCGTTTGCTAAACGAAGATCTCAAGCAATAACCGCCCCTGGCAACAACCGCCGTCAGGAATTGCGTTGCAAAGGCTCGTCGGGGTTTTTGTCGCGACGCGGCTCGAAAGGTTGCCAGAGGTGAAAAAAGCAGTTCGGTAGCGGTGGTTACAGTCGAAAGTTCTCGCCTAGATACACTGATTTGACCAATTCGTTGTCCAAAATCTCCGCGCTGCTGCCCTCGGCGATGAGCTGACCCTCGTTAACGATATAGGCCCTTTGGCAAATATCGAGGGTTTCTCGCACGTTATGATCGGTAATGAGGATGCCGATGCCGCGTTGCGCTAAGTAGTTAATAATGGCCTTGATGTCGCCGACTGAAATGGGGTCTACGCCGGCAAAGGGCTCGTCCAAGAGCAAAAATTTAGGGCTGGTGGCTAAGGCGCGCGCAATTTCTGCTCGGCGTCTTTCGCCGCCGCTCAGCGCAAGGCCCAGGCTGTCGCGAACATGGTTTAAATTGAATTCCGTTAGTAGCGCATTGGTTCGTTCAAGTCGTTCAGCGCGCGTAAGATCGGTGACGGATTCAAAGATAGCCAGTAGATTGTCGGCGACCGACAGTTTTCGAAAAATGCTCGCCTCTTGTGGTAAGTACCCCAAGCCCAGACCTGCGCGTTGATGCATAGGCAGGGCCGTGATGTTTTTTCCTGCAAGATTGATCTCACCGAGATCCGGCTGTACAAGGCCTGCGATCATATAAAAGCAGGTGGTCTTGCCGGCACCATTGGGCCCGAGCAAGCCGACGACCTCCCCGGCGTTCACGTAAAAAGACACGTCCGCGACAACGGCCCGGTTACCGAATTGTTTTCTGAGATGTTGAACGCAAAGTTGAGATGCCAATTTAGATTACTGCTTGGGTCTAGGATTGATGATGAGGTTGATTCGATTGTTCTCGGTGCCGTCGCTCTCAACTTTGAAGAGACCTTCTGCCAGATTGTAACTGAGGGTCTCACCCTGATACGTATCTGCGCCCTGGCTTAATTCCGCAGAACCGGTAAGCAGTAGCGTTTCTGTCAAAATCTGATACGTAATATTGGTTGCAGTGGCAACAATTTTGGGCCGCGTTCCGGTCGCCGCCTGCTCAAAGCGAGCCTTTGAATCAGGGTCGGCGTTAGAGGTTGCTTCAATGACTGAAAGGGCCTTATCACGGCTGGTTAAATTGACTTGGTCTGCTGTGATTCGGAGCAGGCCCTGCGCAATAACCACGTTACCCTGATACTCGGATCGCCCCAGGGATTCGCTAACGGTTGCGCGATCAGCTTGGATGGTAATGGGCAGCAAAAGGCTCTCTTGTGCCGTAACGGGGTGAGCAAGCAAGGCAAGTAAAGCGATAAGGCTAAGACGTAGTGGCATAATCCGTCGCATGGAAATTAAAGCGCAAGCAAAGTGTAGCACGTGACCTTTAGTCAGCGGCAATGCCGAATCGCTTCAAGGCGTAAAGCGTATGGTCGTAATAACCCGTTGCGATTCATTTGAGTTAAATAAAAACGTGTCTTGATCGAAATTTGCGCGCAGTCTTGCAGCGCGGGTTTGGGTGTTGCCAATAAAAATCGTGACGGGGGTCTCGCTCTCGGCGAGATTCTCGCTTGGATAGACGTTCAGTGTGTCTGTGACAAAGGTTGTGGTACTGCCGTCTGGGTTGCTTTTTTCAGCCCGAACGGCGGACCAAAGCTCAACAGATTGTTTCCGATAAACGGAAACGCCCAACAGTCTACCTTTGTCTGATGAAATGGTCCAAGGGCCAGTCAAGTTGGGGGTATAGAGCGCGACGCGGGGTAATTCTAAGGTTGTGACATCGGTCAGGGGATAATGAGTAAACCGATCCGCACTGATTTTAGAGGTTAAGCTGCCTTCTTCGTTGATTTGGCTGATCGACGCATGGGTCATAAAAAGGTCCGGCTCGTTGAGCAGTGCTGGGGGAGCCTCGATTTGACGGTCGAGATCGACCGTGCGATTGAGCAAAACCGATGCAATGAAAATCGCCAGCAGCCCGAGCAATGCACGTGACTGCAGGGTTCTGTTTTGTCGTAACGAGTCCATCATTTTAAGATCGGTTGGAGTCCACGAGAAGGGGTTGGTTTAGGGTAATCGATTTAAGGTCGTTGATCGATGGTGTGTTTCGTGGCTTCTGGCATTTTATTATAAGTTTCTGGCATTTTATTATAAAAAGCCCGCGCCTGTAGCAGCCCGTCTTTGTCGGCTTGCATCAAATTTAGCATCGGATACGACTGGCTTGATTCGCGTGATATGATGCCCCTTTTTTTAAGGCGATGTTATGGATCTCGCACAGTTAGAGGCAGACATGCGCAGCGTACTTGACGCCGAGACCGTTGAACTGCAACAGGACGGGAATCGTTTAGCGGTGCGCGTCGTTGCCGCCTGCTTTGTTGGACTAAACCGCGTTAAACGACAGCAGAAGGTCTATGCATTTTTGAACGATTTTATTGCTGATGGCAGGCTCCATGCTGTTTCGATTAAGGCTTTAGCGCCCGAAGAAAGCCTCTAGGCGTGGCGCTTCTTCGAATCCAAGGCGGATCAATTCTAAACGGTGAGATCTCCGCCTCCAGCGCCAAAAATTCAGTGATTAATTTGATCGCCGCCGCGCTATTGGCCGATGAGCCGGTGACGCTTTTAAATGTTCCGCACCTGCGGGATGTTTCTACAATGATCGAGCTTTTGGGCCACATGGGGGTTGTGGTGGTTATCAATGAGCGCATGCAGGTTGATATTCACGCGAACTCGATCAGTTCTTTAAAGGCGCCCTACGAACTCGTGAAGACCATGCGGGCCTCCTTTAATGTGCTGGGACCGCTGATCGCTCGTTACGGGGAAGCCGAAGTGTCCTTGCCGGGTGGCTGCGCGATTGGGACGCGACCTGTTGATCAACACCTTAAAGGCTTGCGGGCCCTGGGTGCTGACATTGAGATGAAAGAAGGCTACGTGCGGGGCACAGTTTCGGGCCGATTAAAGGGTGCGCAGATTGATTTCGATTTTTCAACCGTTGGCGGGACTGAGCATCTGATGACTGCGGCCGTTTTGGCTGATGGTGTCACGATTATGGAAAATTGTGCAAAAGAGCCTGAAATCGAGAACCTTGCGGAATTTTTAAATGTTTTGGGTGCCGATGTCCGAGGTGCTGGGACCAGTCGAATTGAAATTCATGGCGTTGAACGGCTACATGGCGGGCGTTTCGAGGCCATTTCGGATCGAATCGAAGTGGGGACTTACTTAATCGCCGCGGCAGCCAGCGGCGGGTGTGTTGGAATCTCCAATGCGCTGCCTCAGCATAATGCTGCGTTGTTGTCCAAGCTCCGGGAAGCAGGCGCAGATATCAAGGTTGAAGACGGACGGATCGCGCTCGACATGAAAGGACGCCGTCCGAAGTCAGTGAATGTCGTGACAGGACCTTATCCGGCGTTCCCGACCGATTTGCAGGCCCAGATCATGACTTTGAATTGTTTGTCGCAAGGGTCTTCTTCGATTCAAGAGACTATTTTCGAAAATCGTTTTATGCATGTTCCGGAGCTGGCGAGGATGGGGGCAGACATTCAATTGCAGAATAATAATTCCGTTGCCTTGGTTCAGGGCGTCGCCGAATTGGTTGGTGCGCCGGTGATGGCAACCGACCTTCGGGCCTCGGCAAGCCTCGTGATTGCCGGCATTGCGGCGCGGG
>Ga0209335_10002082_pt1 | contig 21709 bp, 17 predicted proteins | sample COG_09_FD_184753 | JGI IMG/M metagenome (GOLD analysis project Ga0209335, IMG submission 184753) | Pelagic Microbial community sample from North Sea - COGITO 998_met_09 (SPAdes) (version 2) | ecosystem: Environmental > Aquatic > Marine > Neritic zone/Coastal water | place: Helgoland, sampling...
TTGTCTAAAACGGTTAAGTCCTCGACGCGTTTGATCTCGCCATCGACCCGAAGTCTGACAAAGCCTTGGGCTCGCGCGCTGTCGATGACATCACGATGCTCGCCTTTACGGTTCACCAATAACGAGTGCATAAGATTAACCCGGGTTCCCTTTGGGTACTTCAAAAGCTCTAAGACGATTTTTTCTGCGGTCTGGCCAGCAACAGGTTGATGGCACTGGTGGCAGTGCTGCTGTCCGACGCGGGCAAATAAAACCCTGAGGTAGTCCGAAATTTCGGTAATGGTGCCAACCGTTGAGCGGGGGTTGCGGCTGGTTGTTTTTTGTTCGATTGAGATGGTCGGCGAGAGACCACGAATCGTGTCGTATTTGGGTTTTTCCATTTGGCCGAGAAATTGCCGAGCATAGGCAGAAAGCGATTCGACATAGCGCCTTTGACCCTCGGCGTAGAGCGTATCGAACGCCAGGGATGATTTTCCGGAGCCCGAAACCCCAGTCAGCACAACCAGTTTACGTTTTGGAATCTTGACTTCGATATTCTTGAGGTTGTGCTCGCGCGCGCCCTTAATCAGGATGTGGTCGAGTTCTTCTGCCGCTGATTTCATAAACCGTTCCTAACGCTTGATGCCCTGCTGTGGTACGGACAGCCGAGAATTTGTGGTCATTTTATCCTAGCGGTTACCACGACCCCCCCATAATTAGGACGAGTAGGACGAGCTTTCGCGCGCGTCACCTTAAACCGCTTCGAGGACGGGTGCCCGAACGAGGTTCCAATCCATTGATCGGCCTTGGGTGCCCAAAATCGAAGGATGCAGGCCGCCGTTTCCATTCAGCATCTGTCGGAATTAAGGCCTTAGTTTGTTAAAAAGCGCGCGACAGGATCTAGAGTCCCAGTCTATCGCCTTGACGGTTTCTCGTCACGCTATGTGATCTTGGGGCCAAAGGCGTTGATCAGGCGTAACCCGTCCCGGAAAACGTCATCGCGAAACAAGCGCTTGCTGTACAGTGCGTTGCCCGCGTGCTTGCTCAGGCACATCCTTTGATCATCGGCTCAGGTATCCGGCTTGGGCAGGTGGGCGCGTAAGCGCTGTCGCGCCGCTGGGGTTGACTGCCGCGCTTCGCGCTGAATTCGTGTTTAAATATAGCAAGTGGTCGTTGTTTTGAGCGGCGTCCGGCTTCAATTCACAACAAGGTCTTTTTATATGGATTCAGATCGAGATTCCGCCACGGCATGTTTGATTATTATTGGCAATGAGATTCTCTCGGGTCGAACGCAAGACACAAATCTTGCGCACTTGAGCGGGGTGTTAAACGAGTTGGGGATTCGGATGATGGAAGCGCGCGTGATTCCCGATGTCGATGAAACCATTGTCGATACTGTGAACCACTGCAGGCAGCGCTTTGATTACGTTTTTACCACCGGCGGCATTGGACCGACTCATGATGACATTACAGTAGATAGCATTGCCAAGGCCTTTGGCGTCGCAGTTGAGGAGCATCCTGAAGTTGCAGCCTTAATTCGAACGCGTGCGGCGCCGCCAGCGGTGATGGCAGCAAGGCTGCGGATGGCGCGGATCCCTGTGGGTGCGACCTTGATTGATAATCCCACTGGGGGGCCGCCAGGATTCCAACTTGGGAATGTGTTTGTGATGGCTGGTGTGCCCATGGTGATGCAAGCCATGGCCAGTACCTTTGATGCATTGAGGTTGCCGGGCGGCCGGCCTGTCCGATCTAGAACGGTAGGCGCCTTTCTTGGTGAAAGTCAGGTAGCTGCACAACTTGGCCTGATTCAGGATCAGTACCCGGACATCGACCTTGGTTCCTATCCGTTTTATCGCCCAAACGGTTATGGCACCAATTTGGTCATGCGTGGCACGGATGAAGCGGCATTGGATGAGATGGTCGAACGCATTACTCAAATGATTCAAGATTACGGTGCTGAAGCCTTTCCGGGCGGCGCGCCAGTTGCTGCAGCAACCGAGGATGACGGTGAGACAGACCAGACGTAAAAACGGTCTCTGATCAGCGAGCCGCTTTTTAAAGCGCGACCTGGGTGGCGCAAGGCGCCGGGCTTAGGCAGGGGCGTCGCCATCGGCAGATTCTTTTTAAGACACCTACAAGCCCGGTGACAACCAATTTGTGAGGGGATGTTTAAGGCGAAAGGAGTGCGTGATATGAACGTAACGGTTGTGACAGAAGGGTTGCAGTTTCCGGAGGGCCCGGTCGCGTTGAGTGATGGATCGGTGCTGGTGGTTGAAATCCAGCGGGGCACGCTGACTCGGGTTGCTGAAGATGGCACGCAATCGATCGTCGCAGAACTTGGCGGTGGTCCCAATGGCGCAGCATTGGGGCCAGATGGGCAGTGTTATATCTGTAACAATGGCGGCTTTGAATGGCATAAAGCTCGCGATGGGCGGGTCTTCCCAGGCGCGCAGCCAGCAGACTATACCGGTGGGCGGATCGAACGCGTCAATCTGGAGACGGGTGCGGTTGAAACCCTCTATGAGGCCTGCGAGGGTGAACGATTAAAAGGACCTAACGATCTCGTTTTCGATCAAGCGGGTGGGTTTTGGTTCACCGATCATGGCAAAACGAGGCCGCGAACCCGGGATCAAACGGGCGTCTTTTATGCCGCAGCGGATGGCAGCCGAATTGAGGAAGTCATCTTCCCAATGCAAGCCCCGAATGGGATTGGTTTGTCGCCGGATGAAAAAACGTTGTATGTGGCCGAGACGCCCACGGGCCGTCTTTGGGCCTATGCCATTGCGTCACCCGGCGCGCTGGATGTCAGCGTGCCGCGTCGGATGCTGGCTCAAAGACCCGATTTTCATATGTTTGACTCGCTTGCAGTCGATGCCTTGGGGCATGTTTGTGTGGCGACCCTGATAACAGGTGGCATTACATCTCATTCGCCGGATGGCAGTGGCCTTGAATTCTTTGCCATGCCGGATGTTTTAACAACGAATATTGCCTTTGGTGGCGAAGGTCTTCAGACCGCCTACATCACGTTGTCCTCGACCGGTAAATTGGTCAAAGCCACGTGGCCAACCCCGGGTTTGCGGCTGAATTTCCAAACTTAACAGCCGAAGGATTTGGGGGGCCGGATCTGCCTAGATAAAAACGTTGCGTTGCCCTCTTTTAAGCTCTAGGATGCGCCGATTTTTCGGAGGCCGTCATGATTGTCGGTTGGAAAGAATACATTCTGTTACCCGATATTCAACCCGGTGCAATTCGTGCCAAGCTGGACACCGGCGCGCTGACATCGAGCCTTGACGCGCGCGACATTAAAACGTTTTGGGCGGACGGCACTGAGCAGGTTGAGTTCCGGTTAGCGCCGCCTCGCTCATCAAACGTCGCAGGGCAATTGTGCCGGGTCCCGGTTTTCGATCGGCGCCTTGTCCGTAATTCCGGTGGGCAAGAAGAAAGCCGCATTATCATTGTGTCCACAATGGTGCTGGCCGAGCAAACAATCCAAACAGAGTTTAGTTTAACCCGAAGGGATCCAATGAATTTTCGAGTATTAATCGGCCGTCGAAGTTTGGCCGCTTTAAATGTTTCGGTTAGCTCTGCCGAGCACTCTATGCTGCGTCATATCCCATTGAATGCCAAACCCTAATCCGCCCCAAAGAGAGAACGCCATTGAAAATCGCCTTGCTTTCCAGAAATCGGAATCTGTATTCAACCCGACGTCTCATTGAGGCAGCCGAGGCGCGGGGTCACGACGTTAAAGTGCTTGATGTGCTTCGTTGTTACATGAACATCACCTCTCATCGACCGTCGATTCACTACAAGGGTGAAGAGCTCACTGGATTTGATGCGGTCATACCCCGAATCGGTGCATCGGTGACGTTTTACGGTACCGCAGTGTCGAGACAGTTTGAAATGATGGGGGTGTTCCCCTTGAACGAATCGGTCGCGATCAGTCGTTCCCGCGACAAACTGCGCTCGATGCAGCTGTTATCGCGTCGGGGTATTGGTTTGCCGGTGACCGGTTTTGCCAACAAGCCAGATGATATCGCCGATTTGATTAAGATGGTGGGCGGTGCCCCGCTCGTCATTAAGCTGTTGCAAGGCACTCAAGGCATCGGTGTAGTGCTTGCGGAAACCCCTAAGGCGGCTGAAAGTGTGATCCAATCTTTCTTTGGGTTGAATGTATCGGTCCTGGTTCAGGAATATATCGGGGAGGCTGGTGGCGCCGATATCCGCTGTTTCGTTATTGGCGATAAGGTGGTTGCGGCCATGAAACGTCAGGCAAAGGAGGGTGAGTTTCGCTCGAACATCCATCGAGGGGGCACCGCCAGTTTGATCCGCATCACGCCCGAGGAGCGCTCTACAGCCGTTCGAGCGGCAAAAACCATGGGGCTTAACGTGTGCGGTGTCGATATTCTTCGATCAAATCATGGACCGGTAGTGATGGAGGTTAATTCCTCCCCTGGCCTTGAGTCTATTGAATTGGCGACTAACAAAGATGTGGCCCATATGATCATTACTTTTTTGGAGCAGAAAGCAAGAAAAGGCGACACCAAAACGCGAGGACGAGGATAAAAGCCGATGGCAGCGAAGCCATGATGCCAGGCGATCGGTTCTAGGGCAAAACCGCGGATTCCGAGGCCGTGGGCGCATCGAGTATCTCATCGGTGCTGAGGAGAATGACTTCTTGGGTGGTAACGGGAACGTCCTGATAGGGTGTGAAATGGGGTTGGGTCGCTGGAATCGCTTGTGATCGGATAAAGGTCCAGACGGAGAAGGGCGCAAGGATTAGGGTCGTGATGAAATAAAGGCCAAGGTTCGAAACGGCAAGGGTTGCCGAAATCAGCACAGGTCCAATCACCGCGCCGATGCTATAGGTCATCAATATCACGCTACCGGTCTCGACCGGCGACAGGGTAGAGTTGTCATTGGCGTGGGCCAAGCTGATTGAATACAACGGAAAGGTGGCGCCGCCAAAGAGAAACATCACGATGTAGAAAGCGGACGGGCTTTCAAACCCTAGGACAATGGTTGACAGGGTAACGAGACTTGCGGCGCCGCTCAACGCGGAGATTACCAGTCGACGATCTATGAGGTCTGAAAACCGGCCGATTGGGAGCTGGAAGATCGCGCCGCCCATAAGGGTAACGGCCATAAAGACGCTGATTTGACTGGCCTCAAAATGAAGGGCCTTGGCAATGACTGGGCCAAGTGCCCAAAAACCGGAGGTGACCAGGCCGCAAACCAAGGCGCCGTAGATTGCAATTCGAGAGTCGGCAAAGACCTTGCCAAACTTGAAGGTTACAAGGTGTAGGGGCTGGGGTGAGGCGGAATTGGTTAAGCCAACCGGCAAGGTACTGAGTAAGAACAAGATTGCAGCGACCATGACCAAGCTCGTCAGCGGCAATTCAAGGGTTATGAACATTTGGCCGGCGCTGATTGCGAGCAGGGTGATAACGGAGTAAATCGATAAGACCAGGCCCCGGTTCTGCGGGGTTGCCGATTCGCTCAACCAGGATTCTATGATCATATAAAGACCGGAAAAACTAACGCCTGAGAGCGCTCTTGCCAGGATCCAAAACAGCAAGCTCTCACTGATGCCAAGCAAGAGCAAAGCAACCGTTGCCAAAGAGATTAGAACGAGAAAAACACGGATGTGACCGACCTTTTGAATCAGTCGTGGAATCACGAGGCAGCCGGCAATGAATCCAGCGTAGTAGGCTGAACCTGTGTAGCCAATTTCCAACTCGGAAAAGGCCAGTTCTAGTCCTAACAAGGGACCCAGGATCATCTGTAGTCCGTGACCTGTCAGCAAAATAGAGGTGCTCAGCAACAGCGCAAAAATGGACGACAGGATACGGGTCATAGCAGGCCAAATAGCGTGAGTAAGGGCTAGAAAATCGCGCGAATCTTAGGGCTAAATAAAGAGAAATACTATGGCTTATAAAATTATTTTAGGGTCGATTTTAGGAGATCGCTTATGAGCGAAAGCGTCGTGTTTGCGCTGACTTTGTCAGATGGGGCAAAGCGCACGAATCTAAGCGATTTGCCGGTCTCAGAGGCCGCGTGGATACACTTTGATGCGCTTCAATTCGGCGTTGAGGCGGACCTGCTGGCCCTAGGCCTTACGGCGCCTGTGATCGAGCGATTATTGGCAAGCGAAACGCGCCCACGGTTGATTCAAATGCACGATGGTCTGCTGCTTATTTTGCGGGGGATCAATTTGAACTTGGATCAAGATCCTGTGGATATGATCTCGCTCAGAATATGGGTGCAGGACCAATTGATTATCACAGTAAGGCGACAGCCCCTGGCCTCTGTTCAGGAAGTTCGCCAGCAAGTTGAATCGGGCGATGGCCCTAAAACAGTTCAGGGGGTTTTGATTCATATCCTTGCGGCATTGGCCGATCGCGTTTCGCGTTATATTGATGGGCTGACCGAGCGGGTTGATGCGGCAGAGGACGCGCTTGAAACATCGTTTGACCTGACCGCCCTTGCAATATCCGATTTACGACGACAAATTGCCTCGTTAAGGCGGTTCATTGCACCCCAGCGCGATGCGCTGTTTGAGTTGGCGAGGGGCAATACACAACGGCTGAGCGAGACTGAAACCGACCAAGTTCGGGACCAAGCAGACCGCTTTATGCGGTATGTCGAAGATTTAGAGTTGATTCGGGAGCGCGCAAGTTTTGTGCAAGAGGGTTTGAATCATCGCTTACATGACGCGCAAAATAAGCGCGGTTACCTGCTTTCATTGGTGGCAGGCCTGTTTCTGCCGGCGACCCTTATCACGGGCGTATTTGGCATGAATGTGGGTGGTTTGCCTGGCGTTGACAGTCCGTTAGGGTTTTTTTGGGTCGTCGGCTCAATGGCCGGGCTCAGTCTGGCAATCTTACTTTGGTTTCAAATGCGCCGATGGTGGTAGTGATGATGGTAGTAAGGAGGCCCTAAAATGCCCAGTCTGGATCAAGTGTTGTTTCAATTTTCGGGTCAGGATGTCAGCCTGAATCAAATTCTAATGTTACCCATCGCGTTATTGTTGGGTTATTTTCTGTTGAATTTTTTGGCGCTTTTGGTTTTAAGAAGTATGACCAAACGCGGCACGAATCCGGATCTGGTTCAGGTCACCCGGCGTTTGCTTCACATCGCCGTGCTTTTGGTGATTACGCTGATCGCGTTGCAAATTTTAAAAGTGCCGTTAACGGCTTTTGCCTTTATCTCGGGCGCGGTTGCGATCGGCGTGGGGTTTGGTGCACAAAATATTATTAATAACTTTATCAGTGGTTGGATTGTGATTTGGGAGCGCCCCATCCGAATTAATGATTTCATTGAGGTGTCGGGCGTACAAGGGTCTGTTCAGGAAATCAATACGCGCTCGACCCGACTGAAACGTCCGGACGGCGTCCATCTGCTCATTCCCAATGCCAAGCTTTTAGAGGAAATTGTCGTAAATTGGACCCTTGTGGATCGTTTGTTGCGATGCATTGTTCGCGTTGGCGTCGCCTATGGCTCAGATGTTGCTGAGGTGAAGTCCTTACTGGAGAGGCTCATGCGGGCGCAGTCCGATATTCTCGTCGAGCCTGCGCCCGAGGTGGTGTTTGAGGATTTCGGGGCCAGTGCACTGATTTTTGATGCCTATTTTTGGATTCAACTATCGGATGTCGTGAGTGCAAGATCTGTCAGGAGCGATCTAAGATTGGCAATAGATGCGGCATTTCGTGATGCGGGGATTAGTATTGCCTACCCTCAGCGAGATGTGCATCTAGCGGGTACTTTGACCGTTACACCCGGGGCGGCGGCGCCTTTGGCGTAGGGCCAACCGGTTTGTTGACGGACGAGCGTTGCCAGCAGGTCATTGAAAATACTGCGTCGCCTAAGACGCTCAGCGCATCCGGCACCCTTGGCTGAGGGGGCTTTGTGTGCCGGCGCTAGTGCGACGCGCTCGGCAACCCCAGTCGCTTAGCTTGCTCGACTGGCGCATCAAGGTCGCGCAAGGCGTCTTCAAGCAGCGCAATCATTCGCTGCTCGAGTTTGGATCCGATGAGGTTGTGTTCCTCATGGGGATCCTCCTGAAGATCAAACAAATAGTGATCATTAAGGCTTGCGTCCATAGACCAAAAGGGCAGCATGTCGCCAGGCTCGAAGGGTTGCCGCAAGACTGGAATCGAAGATCCCGGCATGAAATCAATATAGGCGCGGGCATCGGGATTGGGTAATCGTAATCCTGGATAATACGGAACGGGCATCGTCGACCAACGGTTGGACCACATGGACAGTGGCGCGTTGTCGTTTGTCGGGCCTCTGGCATATTTGTAGCGGCCGTCCTGGATTTGGACCCAGTTGCCAAATATGCCGCCAACGGCCCACTCCCGCTCGGGGGTTTTTAACCCAAGGATATCAGGCAAAAGCGATCGACCATGGGTTATGTGATCAACGCGAAGGTCGAACAGGTCGGTCAGCGTCGCATGCAGATCGACATTGGTGCTCAAGGTTGAAATCACTTTGGGCGCTGCATCGGGATGATAGATGAGCAAAGGTGTGTGGCCAATCGGCTCGTATTGCATGACCCTGGGCTTACCAAAAATATCTTTTTCGCCGAGGTAGTGGCCATGGTCTGTGCATAAGATCACCAAGGTGTCGTCCCAGAATCCACCGTTATCCAGCGCGTCTAACACTTTTCCCAGCCAGTGATCGATCATTGACAGTTTGGCGCCGTAGTTCTGGCGGATGTGATGGGCCTCACGCTCGGTGATGATGCCGTTTTTCAGCGTGTCGGTTGCATAGGGTGGCCAGATGATGCGTTCGCCCTCCCAATCACGATCGTACAGACTGGCCCAAGGTTCCGGGGTATCGAACGGTTCATGGGGATCAAATTCGTCGACAAACAAAAAGAACGATTCATGTTGTTGGCCATGATCTTGTAGCCAGTCGGCGGTCGCTTGTAGCGTCTTTGGGCCTGGATAGTCTGCTTCAGCTTTAAAGTAGGTTCTTGAAAAATCATAGGCGGACGCTTTGTCTGGATATTTCGTCCCGGCAGGCATTGCGGGTGCGCCTTGCCAGGAGGGATCTGGCCGCGTTTTCCAAGGATCACTCTCGTGACCTCGAAGATAATCCCAGGCGAAAAAATCGGTATGGTAGTTCTCACCGCCCGTTTCAAACAGGTGGGGGTGATCGGTAATGAGTTTCGTGATCACCCCTTGTCGTTTCAATTCGTACGTGAGCGGGCGTTCCCAGAGCTCGACGGAGCCCCAGGGCTTCCATAGAAAATCCAGCGCACCGCACAGAATGTCGTGTCGCGCTGGCATGCAGGGCAGGGACCCGGTGTAATGCTTGGTGAAACGTTGGGAGCGCGCGGCAAGACGATCAATATTAGGGGTGGTAAATTCTGTCCCGCCGTAGCAGCCGAGCATGTGACGATTCAGACTGTCGAGCAATAAAACGATGGCGCGTTTGGGTTTTGACATAGGGCTTGCGTCTGTTCGAAGAGTCAGAACTTTAGCGTGATCAAATAACCAACTCAACACGCAGTGGCTCTGAGGCGCGCGAAGGGATCTAGGCGACCTCGGCGACAGGCAAGGCCCGTCAAAGCGTGCCCTAGGCGGTTGTCGACAAGGCCAGAAGCGTTTGCACGCGTTTTCCGAATTCGCTCTTTGAAAAAGGTTTGGCTAAGAAATCGGTTTTCGGATGTGCGAGGTCTTCATTGGATAGGGCCCCGTGTTTGTAGCCTGAGATGAATAAGCACGCGATGTCCGGCTGTTTTGATCGAATATTGCGAACCAAGTCAGGTCCGGTTTTACCGCTCGCGAGCATGACATCCGACACGATGATGTCGAAGTCATAGTTCGGAAGCTTTAAGACTTCTTGTTCGGCGCTGCAACTCGTGACATCCATACCCAAGCTACCAAGAAACAACTCAACCAAATCTCGAACGCCGGGATCGTCTTCGATAAGCAGGGCTTGTTTGATCGCCCGCTCGACCACAACATTGGGTGCATGGCGATCGGTTGGTCGCATCTCGCCAGGCAGTGAAAGCATCAGCGACAGCCTGCTGCCATCGATTTCCAAGGAGGGCGTTGCTCGATATTCAGCACCGAGGGCAGCCAGCGCCTCAAATTGGCGCAACAGGTGCGCTTCAAGGTCTTGCCGGCTGTTCGCGTCGTTTTGAGGGTCTTGTAGGGGGCCTGCGTCAAGGTATTCGAGTTTAAGAATGATCGTTAGAAAGTTGTAAGCACTGCTGAAATTGATTTGAATTGGCCCGGAGGCGGCAGTGAGCTCAGTTGCCGTTCGGATCGTCGCCAATAGGGCATGGTCAAATTTCGCAGGGCGACCAAAACATTCAAAGTCGGCAAGATCCGCTTGCCGATGCAAGGTTAATCGATCGCCGGCGATCAATCCTAGGAGTGGGTCGAGGGTGTTGACGTGGTCCATCGGGTTGAAGTGGGTTTCTCGGCCATCATCGAGGTAACCCAATAATGCCAGGGATTCGAGCAGATCGATCGCTTTTTGAGAATATCTCGACAATTGATTGATTGAATTGCTTTGGGTTGGATTGGGATTCGAGCGCATTAACTCGGTATGACCTGAGATAACGCCGAAAACATTCCTGAACTCGTGTGCGATGTCTCGAACCGAGGTGAAAACCTCCATTGGCAACGCATCGGACTCGAGCTGCAGCGTGGTCACAGCAGAGAACGTGAGAACTAGGACGCGTTGCTGCGTCTTCGCCAGCTTTTGGTACTGGCTCACTAAATGAAAGGGCTTTAAGCCCTGTGGAATTGTGATGGTGACATTGCCCTGCCAGCCCGCCTCAGATGACAAGCGGCTCGGGCTGAGGGCTGCGCGCTCGGCCGCGTTTTCCACCAGCAAAAATCGATGGCAAATTTCTGCCAGTGAAGCGCCTTGAAGGTCTTGCTGCTCGGTCGTAAAAACCGTCGTGAAGCCCGCACTCGATCCGAGGTAAATAAGAGATTGGTCAAAGACGAGAACCTGACTTTGGGCGCTGATCAGCGCTGCAAGATCAGACCCCAACTCAGAGTTGGTTTCGTTGTCCTGCGGGAGCGCCTCTGTATTAACTTGCCGCATCACATCAAATCGGCGGTGGCCTGAAACGTCTGGGGTCGTCTCGGTGAGCCTTGCCCAGACCCAGCCCTCAATCGCATGTTGGAGGCGAATCAAAATCGCTCGGGCGTTTGTCTCGGCGGCTGGGGCGGAGAGTAAGTCCGCGAGCGCGGTTAAATCTCCTGGGTGAACGAGTTCCTCAAGTAGGTGGCCAATCAGGTCCGCTTTGGGCCAGGCCATGATGGCTTCGATTGAGGGATGCAAGTCAATGACTTGATGGTGACGGTTAACAACAAGACTCGCTGATTCGGCGTCATTTAGATCGCCGATGCCTACCATTGAGTGTGTGTCTTGAGTCATAAAATGGACCTTGGTCTTTGGATCCTTCGAACGAGACTGTGTTGACGGATGGGTTTAACGCCAAGTTTATGGCCGGGCTAACTGGTCATTTTCTTCCGTAAGTAGCCCATGCTCAGCATTAGAATAATATAGACAGTCGCGGCAAAGGCATAGGGCAAAACCGGGTTGATTTGATACAGCAAGCCGCCAAAAATGGGGCCCACCGTGAAACCAAGTGGGCCGCAACTCGATGCAATACCGGCGACCGACCCCTGTTCCTCTGACGACACCGCAAGGGATGCCCCGGCCATGAAAGCCGGACCCGCCATGCCCATGGCAAAACCCTGCAGCCCCATGGCGAGGGTGAGCATCAATTGGGTCTGAAACAGAGCCATGATCGTGAACGAGATGATGAGTAAGGGAATGGCGAGGCGCAGCAGATCAAAGGGTGCAAGTTTAAAGCGTTGCACCACGACGCCTTGGGCAAATAATGAGGCGCCGGCAGAAAGCATCATGGCAAGGCCAAGAACCCGCGCGGTTTCTGGCGCCGAAAGGCCAAGGGCGTCTTGAAACCGGAAGCCCATGGTTTGTTGCACCAAGGCGAAACCCATGAACATCAAAACGCCGACGATAATAAACGGAAGAATCCTGGGGTCGGTATATTTCAATACGGGTCCTTTAACCGTGCGTTTGGTTTTGGGTTTTGGCGATTGCGGCAGAAATCGCCAGACAAAGAGACCGTTTAAAAATGCCAGGACAGCAATCAGCCATAACGGCAAGAGCAGCGAAAAGACGGCGAGCCCGCTCAGTGCAGGACCCAAAATCGAGCCCAGATTGTTTGCGGCGCCAGAGGCGCCCATCCCTTTGGTTCGGTTTTCAACGGTTGTGATATCGGCCATATAAGCGGTAGCCGCGGGCATGGCAGCTGACATCACTGAGGCGTGACACAATCGGGCCACAATGAGCGCGGCGAACAGCGCGGTACCGGTTAAGGCGCCGGTTAGGCCCAAATTAAGAACGGAATTAAATAAAATGGTGCCGGCGCTGAAGCCGAATAAACCAATCAGCATTACGGGCTTTCGGCCAAAAGAGTCACTGAAGCGTCCCCAAATGGGGGATGCCAAAAAGACGGCCAGGGACGACGCGCCGATAATGCTGGTGATCTGGAATTCACTCAGCCCCATTTCTCGACCAATCGGCGCAAGCAGCGGAAATAAGACCGAAAACCCCATACCAACAATAACAAGACTTGTTAACAAGACGCGGCGCGCGTAGGTTAACGCTTGGTCATCCATCGTGTTGTTTGCTTCTTGATGGTCAGTGTTATGATTCATGTGCCGTTGGGGCTGCCGAGATTTAAACGCCGGAAGTATAGTGTAACCAATCGGAAAATGTGGATCTGTTCCATCGAGCAATCTAAATATCACCCAAAGCTTGGCGCGCGCCGATTGCGCAGCGTTGCGGTTTTAGATCGTTTTACGTCCGGTTGCGGACAAGGTGAGTGAGGTAACAATGAGTAGAAATGAAAAATCCCGCCGGGGATTTGACCCGCTAGTGTATCGATTTCAGGATGAAGCACCAGAGCCGGGTAAGGTAACCCAGGTCGCCGATGGGGTATTTTGGGCGCGACTGCCGCTTTGGGGACGGTTGAATCACATTAATGTCTGGCTGCTAAAGGATTACGATGGCTGGACGGTCGTAGATACTGGCATCCATACCGATGCGGTGAAGGCAGTCTGGGAGGCCTTGTTTGTTGAAGTGTTAGGCGGGCAACCGATCACACGGGTGATCGCCACGCATTTACACACGGACCATACGGGTAATGCGGGGTGGCTGGCTCAAAAGTTTGATTGTCCTTTATGGATGAGTCGGAGCGATTTTTACATGTGCAAGGTGATGGCGTTTGATCAACCTAAAGACGTCCCGGAGGATGCGATCCGATTTTATCAGCGCGCTGGCTTTGATGAGCGCCGTCTCAATCGTTATCGGGAACGGTTTGGCCAATTTGGGGCCAGTATTTCGGCCTTGCCAGCCGGCTACCAGCGAATACAGGATGGTCAGTATATCGATATCAATGGCCGGGAATGGCGCGCGCTGATTGGCAAGGGGCATGCGCCTGAGCATGTTTGCTTGTATTGTCCTGAGTTAAAACTGTTGATTGCGGGCGATCAAATCCTACCGAGAATCACGCCGAATGTAAGCGTGCAGCCTTCAGAGCCGGATGCCAATCCCCTTCGGGAATGGATCCAATCCTGCATTCATTTTAGAGAAGTTCTGCCCCCGAATCTGATGGTTTTACCCGCACACCAGGAGCTTTTTGAGGGGGTTCATGAGCGTTTAACGGCGTTGGTCGATTGGCATGAAGTAGCGCTCGAGAATCTCTATGACTTGTGCCAGACGCCGAAACGGGCTGTGGACGTGTTCCCCGCTATTTTTAAAAGTACCATTACCGACATGAGCTTTTTTCCGGCAACGGGTGAGGCCATCGCGCACTTGCACTGTGCTCGAGAGCGTCGCATGTTGGTTTCAGAGCCGGATGATGCAGGTGTGCTTTGGTGGCGTCAGGCTTAATGGCTGAGAACGGATGCGTCAGGTCAGGCGGTTTGCTCAGGGCAGGCGCATCTAGGGCGCTTAGGTGAGTCGGCCCCGGTGGTGGGTCATTGGGCGCGTGGTTGTCTTTGCGCTGATCTTGCACGGGGTATTTCTAGGCTACCCGTTTGTCCGCTTGGGTCAGTGGCTTGGGCTTGAAGACCCGATTTGGCTGCTGCTTGCGGCGCTCATCTTGTGTAGTCAATTGATCTGTCGATGGCCGTTGCGACAGGTCACGCACCCGGCCGCACGGTTGTTAAAACAGACCCTTGAGCTCTTTCTGGCCCTGAGCCCGCTCGTTTTAGGGTTAGTGCTTCCAGCGGAGATCGTGCTGTATTTTGAATTGGCCATGCCCTATGACTTGGCCCTTTGCATCCTTTTGATCCTGCTGGTTGCCTTGTTCTATGGTCTGTACCGAGGCTCGCGGCCGACCGTGCAGCCGCTAAAACTTGTGGATGATCGGCTGAGGAACGATCTGCACCTTGTCCAAATCACCGATGTCCATATCGGATCGCGGAGCCCTAATTTCTTGAAGCAGGTTGTGCGAACCGTTGCGCAACTCCGGCCCGATGCATTGTGCATTACTGGCGATTTTATCGATCAAACCGGGGTTACCCCGGATGCGCTTGCGCCTTTGGCTGAGCTTGAAATGCCGATCTTTTTTGTCACAGGCAACCATGAGCGATATGAGGATCTAGAAGACATTATCGTCCGCCTTCAAGGGGTTGGCGTCATGGTGTTGCGCAATCAAAGTGCTCGATTACGCAGCGACGTTATGATTCATGGCGTTGAGGATGCCGACAGCGACAAACAATTGGCGCAGGTGCTTCCGACGCTTACGGTTAAGGATACAGATTTGAATCTGCTGCTCTACCATCGACCCGCTGGTTTGGCGGCGGCTGCCGATGCGGGGATGCAGCTCACGTTAAGCGGACACACCCATAATGGTCAGATCATGCCTTTTAATTTATTGGTTCGTCGGGTGTTTCCAAAAATTAAAGGTCTCTATCAAACTGGGGCCTGCTGGCACTATGTGTCGCAGGGCACCGGCACTTGGGGGCCGGTGTTTCGCTTGGGCTCGGTGGGCGAGGTGACGTCCATCTTAATGACGCCAAAGCATCCTCGCTAAACTGACTGACGGTCAGCGCAAGCCAATGGTCCGGACGTTGGCTTCTTATTACTTTGGTGAATGGTCGGTGCTAGATGGTTGCGATTGCCGCCCGGAAGCCGTTGAAAGCTCACGTTGACTGAATGATACTAAGGCAGACTCGGCCAAGGGTGAGTCGTCCTCCAAGCCGGGACGCGCCGCCAAAGGTTGCGATGAGCGCGCAAATGCGCCGTTGAAGCTATCAAGATGAAGAGATCAAGATGAAGAGATCAAGATGAAGAGATCAAGATGAAGAGATCAAGATGAAGTTCTAGGATGATATCAAGACGAATACAAAAAATCGTGATCGCAAGTGCGTTTAAATCAAGATGGTTACCGAGCCAGACAATTAGAAGACGAGATTGTTAAAAAACGAGATTGTTAAAAAACGAGATTGGAAAAAACAAGGCAGAAGATAAAAACCCTTAATTCGAATGAAGCAGAAAGTGTAGGAGTGGCAATGAGCTTAGAGACGTTTAGAGCAGAAACAAGAAGTTGGTTGGAAGCGAACTGTCCAGCGAGCATGAGAACCCCAATGGCGGCCGATGAATATCCTGGCGGCGGTCGACGGGCGCAATATAAAAACCCTGAAACCAAAGATTGGATGGCCGCGTGTGCGAGCAGGGGGTTTACCGCCCCAACCTGGCCAACCGAATACGGCGGCGGGGGCTTAAATGTTGATGAAGCGCAAATACTGCGTCAAGAGATGGCGCGGATTAAAGCAAGACCACCGCTGGTTGGTATGGGCCTTTCCATGATCGGGCCTGCTTTAGTTGAATTTGGTACCGATGAGCAGAAGCGCGAGCATTTGCCTAAGATCGCATCGGGCGAAATCTGGTGGTGCCAGGGCTATAGTGAGCCTGGTTCGGGTTCAGACCTCGCCAGCCTGCAGACTCGCGCTGTGTCTGATGGTGATGAATATGTGATTAATGGTCAGAAAATTTGGACTTCCGGGGCGGACAAAGCGGATTGGATTTTTTGTTTGGTTCGAACAGATCCCAATGCGCCAAAGCACAATGGGATTACCTTTATTTTGTTTGATATGGCGCAAGCTGGCGTGACCGTCAAACCCATAAAGTTGATTAGTGGATTGTCCCCTTTTTGTGAAACCTTTTTTGAGGATGCAAGAGCTCTGAAAAAGAATGTTGTGGGGCGGGTTAATGAGGGTTGGACCGTTGCAAAACGCTTACTGCAATACGAGCGGACCATGATCGGGGGTGGGGATGGCGCAAGCACTCGGCCCAAGATCGCAGACATTGCGAAGTCTTATCTGGGAGAGTCCAAGGGCAAGCTCGCTGATATCACGTTGCGTCAAGAGATTACTCAGCATGCGATGAATGATCGAGCCTTTGGTTTGACCGTGCGGCGAACCTTGGAAGAGTCAAAGTCAACCAAGGCGCCGAGTTTTGTGTCCTCTATGTTCAAGCTTTATGGCACCGAGCAAAATATGAAGCGCTCCGAGTTGTTGCTCAAGGCGATGGGGTCGCAAATGCTGGGATGGGAAGGCCCAGGCTTTGATGCCGAGGAGCTTGATAGCACCCGGGCTTGGCTCAGAACCAAGGCGAATTCGATAGAAGGCGGCACCTCGGAAGTGCAGCTCAATATCATCGCAAAGCGCGTGCTCAGCCTGCCAGACTGACTGCGCCAACAACAAGCTTGATCTCAGTGGCCTCCGGATTCACGGGCTGCGCCGTGGTATTTTTTTAATCGGTTTTGAATTGCCCGGGTTTTGGCGAAAGGATGTTTACATGTCTAGTTTGAGAGCGTCCCCGACATCGCACTCCTATTTCTCGCAGGGTTTGCGGCTCCATTATTTGGACTGGGGGAACCCTGAGGCGCCGCCCTTACTGCTGGTTCACGGCAATCGGGATCACTGTCACAACTGGGATTGGGTCGCCCAAGAGCTACGAGATGAGTACCATATTTTGGCGCCCGATTTTCGGGGTCATGGCGACTCAGAACACATAAAAGGCGGTAACTATAGCCATACCGGCTATTTGTATGACCTGGCTCAACTCATCCATCAGCAGAATTTAGCGCCGCTGAAGATTGTCGCGCACAGCTTGGGCGGTAGTGTGGCGCTTCGGTATGCCGGGACCTATCCTGAAAATGTTGAAAAAATGGTGGTGATCGAAGGCACCGGTGGGCCAAGTTGGTTGTATCAGGAAGTGCCAGTGCACGAGCGCATTCAGTCCTTCGTTGACAGTACGCGGGGCAGCGCGGGTCGAACGCCGCGGCGGTATGCCACCTTAGAAGAAGCCTTCGAGCGGATGCGCACGGAAAACAAGCACCTGAGCGAAGCGCAAGCGCGCCACCTGACGGTGCATGGCAGTAACCAAAATGAAGATGGCACCTATTCTTGGAAGTTTGATAACCAAACCCATGTCATGGCGCCATTTGATTTGACGCTTGCGCAGACGCAGCAACTCTGGTCGAGAATCAATGCGCCTTTGTTGCTCATCAGCGGCAGTGAAAGTGAGTTTGGTCGACATCAACCGGGTGATCCGGCGGAACACTTTAACAATGCTCGCTCCGTCTGCTTTGATCATGCCGGTCATTGGGTACAGCATGATCAACTCGACCGCTTTGTGGGTGAGGTTCGCGAATTCTTTAAAGGCGAATAGATCCGGGCAGGGCGTTATTTGAGGCCGTTGGCTTTGATCTGCTGAATCAAAATATCGCGGACTAAAATGCCCGTATCAACCGCGGTGATGGTATCGCCAAAGGCCAGGGTCGCGTGGGCCGCGATAAACGAATTGGTCGCCAGCTGATAACGTCGTTCTGGATCGATTGCATCGACCGCGTGATGCAGGGAGGGCTCCTGGCTGAGTAAAATCAACAAGTCAGCGCCAGTGAGCGTGAGCTTGACCAGGGTATTACCAAAGGGCTCGAGGTTCCAAATCATCCTAGCCGTGACCTCACCCGCTGAGAGAACATCGCGAATCCCGGTCCGATTGTAGTAGCCTAGATCGGCTCCGATCGCCTCGGCCAGGATGTTTTCAAGAATCGGCTGGAGCTCTGTTTTGCTGTAGTTTTTGCGAAGGAATGCGATCTTGATATCGACTTGATCTTCAACCTTGGCCTCATAGGATGAGACCAGTGCTTGGGTCGCGGGATCGCCATCGGGGAGTTCATTCGCGGCAATCAAGTCGCCTTGGATAACCAGAGGCGCCCGCTGCCCTGTGTCGGGTAACGTGATCTTTATCAGCCCGAGATGACTGCCGTAATGGTTGGCTTGGGCGACAAGGGTTTTTCCAACGCGTGCCGGATGTTGCACCAAAGTATGCGAATGCCCACCAATAATGAGGTCAAGATCCTGAAATTCCTCGGCCAGCAGGCGTTCCGCGTCGTGGCCAATGTGCGACAGTAAAATTAAAACATCGGTTTTGGGCCTCAGCATCGGTACCAGTTCGGAAAGTTGATCAGCCGGATTTAAAAAGGTTAATCCTTCGTTGCCAGTCGGTGAAAACAAGGTGGGGGCAGTCTCGGTAATCAATCCGATGATGCCTACTCGGATCCCGTTGAGGTTCAGTAGTAAATAGGGGGCGTCTCCTAATAGTTCGCCGTCTGGACCAAAAGCGTTGGCGGTTAACAAAGGGTGATTGGCGATGGCGCGAAAGCGCTCAATCTTTTTATAACCATGATCAAATTCGTGGTTGCCAATCAGGCCGACGTCGTAGTCCATCGAATTCATCACATCGAATATCGGCTCGCCTTCGAACATGCTGGAGACGGGGGTGCCAGAGATGGCGTCGCCAGCGTCCAAGAACAAGACTGCAGGATGCTGGGCTTTGATTTCTTTCACAAAGGCCGCAATTTTTGCCGCGCCAGCGTACTTGCCTTCTTGCTGAATGTGGCCGTGGAAATCGTTCGTGTGGAGTACAACCAGTTCTTTGCCGAGCAGCCAAGGGCTGATAATGAGCAGCAAGACGCAGAGTATGAGTCGATTCGCCATAGGTTATTGCTCCAGTGCGCATGCCGCTGAAAACCAGGGCAATAATTGCTTTAATGCTGTTCGGGCAAATGTGTGGCCCAAACCTTCAATCTCATTATAAATGAGATTCGGATTGCGAGCGCCCAGTACTTCCGCCGTCATTTGACCAATCGCCACTGGGAACATCCAATCGTCGCTGCCGTGTACCAGGTAGATGGGCTTGTCTTGGTGCAAAAGTCCAAGCGCAGGGTTCACGAGGGCAGGGTCGAGGGTGCCTGAGAAAGGTGCTAAGTGCGTAAAGGGGGTGCCAGGCTGTAAGCCCAACTGTAACGTCAGTGTCGCGCCGTCAGATAAGCCGGAGAGCAGGATTTTCGTCGGATCAATTTGGATCTGATCTTTCACAAACTGCAACAGCGCCAACAGCGCCGGTAGTTCCTGCTCGGGTTGGTTGAGCTGCCAGGTATCCTGGCTTGAAGTCGGTGCAATCAGGACAAAGCCTCGACTACGCGCTTCGCGTAACCAGCTCCACAGCATGTCCCGGCCATGGCCGGCCCCACCATGAAGCGCGATGACGACCGGCGTTAAAGCATTTGGGTCTACCCAGTGCGGAATATAGACCGACGCGCCGCCCCGTTGATCATAAGCGTTTTCGATGTGGATGATCGGGCAATGGCTCGCTTCAGACAAAAAGTGCTCGGGTACGCTGGCGCTGGTGCGCAGCGGCGTCTCTAGAAAAAACTGGTGAATTGGATTCAAAAGGGTTGCTAGCGGAAAGAGTTGATCCAGCGCTTTGCTGAAGGTTCTGCTTGCCCGCAGGAAGGCCATCGAGTCATCGGCCGCGGCGTTAAGGTTTTCACAGGTTCGGGTGGCATACAGAAAGCTCGTCTTGAGGTGATTGCCAAACTTCGCAACCGGCTCAGGAAACGTCAGCGGTGCCAGCAAAGCGTGCGCTTGATTGAGCGATTCGGTAAACGGTGCAATGAAATTGATTGTTGCCGCTGGTCGGGCTGGATGATAACCCTGTTGCGCGGCGTCCATCCCCTCAAGGGCGGTAAGGAGCGCGGGAACAGCAGCAGTAATGACCTCGCCGAGGTGCTCGATATCCTGAGACATAAGACCGATTCTTTTTCGCTTACCGGGTATGATACCCAAGCTCAAGGTGAGAAACGATCGCGATGGGGTGATATGAAGGATTGGATCATTTTTCAAGATGAGCACTTGCTGGTCTTGAATAAGCCGGCAGGGCTGCTCACAACGCCCGGACGTTTCGATAAGCGTAGTTTGCTCAGTGCGGCGCGCGCGATCCGATCTGAAGCCGAGGCGGTCCATCGATTAGACCTCGACACTTCAGGCTTGGTGGTGTTCGGCTGTTCTAAACAGGCAATTTCTGGGCTCAACCAAGTGTTTCGTGAGCGTCAAATCGAAAAGCGATATGTTGCGCAGGTTGCGGGTGCGCCCTCGGCGGAAATCGGCGAAATCAATTTTCCGCTTGGGCCTGACCGGTTGCGCCGCCCCCGGCAGCGGGTTGATTGGCGGAAGGGAAAGCGGGCATTGACGCGGTATCGGGTTCTAACGACAACCGTATCGCAGACGAGACTTGCTTTGATGCCTGTAACAGGCGTTCGTCATCAGCTTCGATTGCACCTTGCCTTGATCGGGCTGCCCATCGTGGGATGTGATTTGTATGCACCGGCGTCGGTGCGTGCGTCGGGGTCGCGGTTAATGCTGCATGCTCAGAGCCTGACGTTTTCACATCCCGCAACAAACCTAGACCTTATTCTCGAGGCGGCGCCAGACTTTTAAACCGATCGATAAGCGTTGTGATACGCGGGTCGGCTTTGCGCGTTGTCAGTCATTGAGCGCTTTGCAGCGATTTTGGTAGCGCGTTTTCAGTTGACGAATATTGTCATAGTTGCGATTCATTTGATCCGTCATGACACCTAGGGTATCCGACCAATCGCTCAAATAATCAGCCTCGGTATTGCCCAATGCCGCACCAAGTGCCTTTGTGCGTGTGATCATCAGATTCATTTGATCCAGGGCTGGCGCGGCCAAGATGCCATTGCCTTGGCGCTTAAAACTGCCGGCCACCATTCGGTGATAGACGGCGCAGGTCAGGTATTGGCTGTACTGCGTTGCAAGCGCGTGAGGGTCCTGCGCAGCAAAGGTATTTGACGAGACTGCGCTGACTAAAATGCTGAAGATTACGGCGGTTAGTTGAACCGATTGCGTTGCACCCACTTTACGGTGGGGTTTCAGCAGGCGTTGCGCATTGACCTGGTTCATTATCAGCTCCCTGTGTTGCGGCCTGCAGGCCAGGCTTTGCAGGCCAGCATAGCGGATTCGAACGGCTTGCGGTGATGTCATTCGGCGTCGCATTACGTCAAATTTGTGATCGCATCCCCCTCGTCGCAAGGCGAATTGGCGCCAAATGCTAATTGTGTGTGTTTGCTCTATAATCAGGGGCCCCAGATCAGGGGAGAACTCGATTTGAGTGTTCAAAAGACACCACAACACAACAAAAAGCGATGATTAAATGACAGATATCCCAAAGATTATTTATACCGAAACCGACGAAGCACCAAGATTAGCAACCTATTCTTTGCTCCCCATTATCAAAGCCTTTACCGATACCGCCGGCGTCGAGGTCGAAATGCTCGACATCTCGTTGGCAG
>Ga0209335_10002087_pt1 | contig 21699 bp, 18 predicted proteins | sample COG_09_FD_184753 | JGI IMG/M metagenome (GOLD analysis project Ga0209335, IMG submission 184753) | Pelagic Microbial community sample from North Sea - COGITO 998_met_09 (SPAdes) (version 2) | ecosystem: Environmental > Aquatic > Marine > Neritic zone/Coastal water | place: Helgoland, sampling...
GAATCTTCGTCAATCGTCTCCGGACCATCTTTTAAGGCAAGCCAGGCGTCATTAACAGCCGCTTCAAAAGCGCGTTGACCCATCGCCTTAACCAAGATCTTGATGCGAGCTTTATACTTGTTATCACGGCGCCCGAACTGGTTATAGACTCGCAAAATAGCCGTTAGGTAGGTGATTAAATGCTTGGGTTCCAGCCGGGAGTTGATGCAGACCCCTATGAGCGGAGTTCTGCCCAGGCCACCCCCGACCCAGACCTGAAAATATAGGCCAGCGTCATCTGTCTGTAAGCGCAAACCGATATCGTGCACTGCGATGGCTGCTCGATCCGAGGCGGCCCCTGTAATCGCGATCTTAAATTTCCTTGGTAACCAGTTGAATTCCGGATGCAGCGTCGACCATTGCCGTAAGAGCTCAGCCCAAGGCCTGGGGTCGGCAATTTCATCTATTGCAACGCCGGCAAACTGATCAGAGGTGATGTTACGAATACAGCTTCCACTGGTTTGAATTGCGTGCATGTCAGCGTCGGCGAGCCGGTCTAGAAGGTCCGGCATTGCCTCGAGTTTCGGCCAGTTCAATTGAATGTTTTGTCGTGTTGTAAAGTGCGCGTAACCCTTGTCAAAATCTCTGGTGATCGCGGCGAGCGCGCGAAGTTGCTGGGCTGAGATTTCGCCATAAGGGATCGCAATTCGAAGCATCGGAGCCAAACGCTGGATATACAACCCGTTTCGTAGGCGCAGTTGTTGGAATTCTTCTGCGGGTAAATTGCCGGCGAGGAACTGATTTGTTTGGTCTCGAAATTGTCTACAGCGTTGCTGCAAGAACCTTCGATCTGCTTCATTGTACTGATACATGACACGCCCCAGCGATGGATGGCAGGACGTTATCAGCTCTTTCGAGATTGATGAATAATTTTGTTCTTCTAAGGATATGCCTTTCTGAATCGGGGTATAATTTTAAGTTTTGAGGAGTGCGCAATGGGTCAAAATGAGGGTCAAGATCAAGAGGACGGATTCGTTGATGTGGTCGCGGTTGTTGCCGTTGTATTGCTGCCGGTTGTTGCAATTGTCTATTACTTGTCGGGATTACCGTCTTAAGCGGTGTTAGCTTAAAAAGCTGGGGCGACGCGTCGCGCGCTAGATTATCCAGTAAACCACGCTGAGCAAGATGGTAATAAACAGGACGGTCACGATTAAGCCGGCAAGAATGAAGGGCAGGGGTGAGCCGGATTGGAAATCACGCGCGCGTACCTCGGACCGTTGTACACCAATTGCGGCGCCCATGGCGCTCATCAGAGTTTGCAAGAAGCTAGGCTGCGGGGCGTTCTCATTAGGTGACGGTTGATCGTCCGGCATAGCGGGCTCCCTTGAGGTTGGCTTGACAAAAAATCGGGTAGAGAAAATCGGCTGTCAGAAAAACGGGCTTGCCAGGCGCCGAGCTAAATTACGCCGATAAACGATGGCCCCGCCTGACTGTCTTGAAAACAGCAGGCACAAGGGCAGTATCCGGATGACAGCATAGCGGATGTCGATCGATTGTCCAGATGAATTAGTGCGGCCCGTTTGATCTAAGTCGGGGTTTGCTTGAGTCAAGGGGATCAACCCACAAGGTTTGGTCTGAGCCAACGCTCGGCCATGTCAATGGACCATTGTTTACGATGTGCATAGCTGGTGATCTGATCGGGTCCAATTTTCCCAAGGCCAAAATAACTGGCCTGCGGATGGGAGAAATAAAAACCACTCACGGAGGCAGCAGGCGTCATCGCAAAGTTTTCGGTTAAATGAACGCCAATAGCGTTCTCCGCATCGAGCAAGTCAAACAAGGTTCTTTTTTCAGTATGGTCTGGACACGCCGGATAGCCTGGCGCAGGTCGTATACCTTGGTACCGTTCCTTGATGAGTTCGGTTTGATCCAAAGCCTCATCTGGGGCATAACCCCAATGAACTCGGCGAACCTGTTCGTGTAAATATTCTGCAGCGGCCTCTGCTAGTCGATCAGCCAAGGCCTTCGCTAAGATCGCGTTATAATCATCATTAGCCTCTTCGAATTCGGTTACCAAGGCGTCGAGCCCCAGACCCGCAGTGACAACGAACCCGCCCACATAATCTGCGGCTGAACCGGTCGGTGCAACGAAATCGCTGAGGCATAGGTTCGGTTTGCCATTAGGCTTGTCGGTTTGCTGCCGCAAATGATGTAAGCGTGTTCGCTCGGTTTGGCGGGTTTCATCGCCGTAGACAACGATGTCGTCGCCATCCGATTGAGCCGGCCAGAAGGCAAAGACCGCCGACGCCTTGATTTGATTGCTACCAAGCCACTGATCAAGCATCGCTTTAGCGTCGTGATACAGTTCGCGCGCTGACTCGCCGACGACGGCATCCTCAAGAATTTTTGGAAATTTTCCAGCCAGTTCCCAAGTAATGAAAAACGGCGTCCAGTCGATGTAATCGATTAGGGTTGCTAGGGGTAAATCAACGACGGTATTGGTATTGATGCGTTCTGGCCTTGGTGGGGCGTAGCCGTCCCAAGTCAGGCTCGACGAATTGGCTTGGGCACGGTCAAAACTTAAGAGCTTTGACTTCGCGGAACGATGTTTGTTGCGCTCCCGAATCATGTCGTATTCGGCATGAAGCTCAGCCTTAAGGTTGGGTTTGTCGTTGTCTGATAATAAGCGGCTTGCGATCCCGACTGCTCTTGATGCGTCGGTTACATAAACCGTGATGTCGTTTTGATAGCACGGTTGAATTTTCACAGATGTATGCGCTTTAGAGGTGGTCGCGCCCCCAATCATCAACGGGACTTGGAAATCTTGGCGTTGCATTTCGCTAGCAACATTCACCATTTCATCTAGCGACGGTGTAATGAGCCCGGACAACCCGATGATATCGACCCGATGTGCTCGCGCCTCAGCTAAGATTTTATCCGCTGGAACCATGACCCCAAGATCAATCACTTCGTAGTTGTTGCATTGCAGTACAACGCCGACAATATTTTTGCCAATATCATGGACGTCGCCCTTGACCGTCGCCATGAGAATACGACCCTTGGCTTTGGACTTTTCAGTTTTTTCAGCCTCAATGAATGGGATAAGGTGCGCCACGGCCTGCTTCATGACCCGCGCACTCTTGACGACCTGAGGCAGAAACATCTTTCCGGCCCCAAACAAATCACCAACGCGGTTCATGCCGGCCATAAGCGCGCCCTCAATGACTTCGATTGGGCGGTTAGCGAGCAATCTGGCAGCTTCGGTATCCTCAACGATATATTGGTTAATGCCTTTGATTAACGAGTATGCGAGGCGCTCATCGACGTCGTTTTCTCGCCAAGAAAGGTCTTCGGCTTGGGCTTTGCTGCTGCCGCCAGAAAAGCGATTCGCAACATCAATGAGCCGTTCGGTCGAGTCGTCACGTCGATTAAACAATACATCTTCAATTGCATCTCTTAGATCTTTTGGGACCTCTTCAAAAATCGCAAGTTGTCCTGCATTAACAATGCCCATTGTGAGACCAGCCTGAATCGCGTGGTACAAAAAGACCGCATGAATCGCCTCTCGAACTTGATTGTTGCCTCGAAATGAAAACGAAACGTTGCTGATTCCGCCTGAAATTCGAGCATGGGGTAAATGCGCCTTGATATAGGCGCAAGCGTCGATGAAATCACGACCGTAAAGTGCGTGTTCTTCAATGCCGGTTGCAACGGCGAACACATTTGGATCAAAGATAATGTCTGCAGGCGGGAAGTTTAGTCGCTCGACAAGCAGATCATAGCTTCGCTTACAGATCGCCTGTTTGCGTTCCAGATTATCGGCTTGGCCGGTTTCATCAAATGCCATCACGACAACGGCCGCGCCATATTTCAAGCAGAGGCTTGCCTGCATCAGAAACTCTTCTTCACCGGCTTTTAAACTGATGGAGTTAACGATGCTTTTACCCTGGATGCATTGAAGTCCAGCTTCGATGATGTCCCACTTCGAGGAGTCGACCATAATCGGAACTCGAGAAATGTCAGGCTCAGAGGCGATGAGGTGAAGAAATCGGACCATTGCTGCCTTTGAATCCAGCATGCCCTCATCCATATTGATATCGATGATCTGCGCGCCATTGTTCACCTGATCTTGTGCGACCTGCAGCGCGGCCTCATAGTCCTCTTCTCTGATCAGGCGTGCGAATTTTGCAGAGCCAGTAACATTGGTGCGCTCGCCAACATTGACGAAGAGTGACGCATCGGTGATTTTGAAAGGCTCTAAGCCGGACAACAGCGTGTGTTCCGATTGTTGTTTGAGTTGCCTCGGCGCATAGCCTTTGACCAGTTCAGAAAAGGCTCGGATATGTTCTGGTGTCGTGCCACAACAGCCACCAATGATGTTGACCAATCCGTCGTCTAAATAGCCTCTAATCGATGTGACCATGGCCTCAACGGTTTCATCATACTCACCAAATTCGTTCGGTAGACCTCGATTTGGGTAGGCACTGATGAAGCAGTCTGCGTATTGACCAATATCTTTGATGTGGGTTCTGAGTTCATCAGCGCCGAGCGCACAATTGAAACCAACGCTCAGGGGTTGGGCGTGCTGAATCGAGGCCCAAAAGGCTTCTGGGGTCTGACCCGAAAGCAAGCGGCCGCTAGCATCCGTAATGGTGCCAGAGATCATAATCGGCAGTGGGCGCCCAGTGTTTTCAAAATGGCTCAACGCTGCAAAAATGGCGGCTTTTGCATTGAGCACATCAAAAATGGTTTCGATGAGCAAAAGGTCAGCGCCCGCATCATCGAGCGCTTGAATCGCAAGGCCGTAATCCGTAACCAAAGAGTTAAAATCAATGTTACGGAACCCTGGATCGTTCACATCAGGTGACAAGCTGGCGGACCGCGTCGTCGGCCCAATCGCGCCGGCCACAAAACAAACGCGTTCGGGATACTCAACTTGCAATTCGGCAATAGCGGCTTGGGCCAATTTGACCGATGCGTAATTGAGTTCGTAAACCAGGTCTTCGGTGCCGAAATCAGCTTGCGACACCGTGTTGGCTGTGAACGTATTGGTTTCTAGAATGTCTGCGCCTGCAAGCAGATAATCCAAATGAATTTTTTGAATGACCTCAGGTCGAGTGAGGGTCAGCAGTTCATTGTTGCCTTTTAAATCGCGCGCTGCATCTTTGAATCGCTCGCCCCGAAAGTCAGCTTCAGTAAGCTTTAATTCTTGAATGGCGGTCCCCATGGCGCCATCCATAACTAGGACACGCTCTTTAAGCAGGGCCGCAATTGACGGCGGGGCAGCGTTAGTCGTCATAGGTATTCCTGAGTTGGAGACGCGGAGAGTGTACCAAAAGGACCGGATCTGCCTTCTGAAGAATTGTCGCCTCTGACATGAGGAAAATTCATGTCTTGATCGTCTCAGCGCTTAGAACCTGCTGGTAAATGGTTTGGGTCGAGGGCGCTGCTTGAAGGGTCATGCACGGTACAAGTCGATCGCATTGCTAGCGAATCTAAAAGCACTGACGTATGATACGCTCGTCGGGTCAGCGGCGGGAATTAAGTCGCGATTAGTTCATGAACCTAAGGGCGATGAAACATCATGGTAACAATTACAGAGTCAGCTCAAACCTACCTAGCCGGCCTTTTGGCCAAGCAAGAAGCCGAGGATATTGGGGTTCGGGTTTTTATTACTGAGCCAGGTACGCCAATGGCGGAAACCTGCATCGCGTATTGTCGTCCGGAAGAGGCGCAAGAGGATGATATTAAAGTAGCTTACGGTCAGTTCGATGGCTATATCGATGCCAGGAGTGAGCCGTTCTTAGAAGAAGCGGTGGTGGATTACGCTGAGGACCGAATGGGCGGTCAGCTCACAATCAAGGCGCCCAACGCAAAAGTGCCCAAAGTGTCGGATGATAGTCCCTTGGAAGACCAGATTAATTATGTGCTGCACAGCCAAATTAATCCTAGTCTCGCAAGCCATGGCGGTATGGTCAGTCTGATCGAGATTGTTGAAGATAGTGTTGCGGTGCTGCAGTTCGGCGGAGGATGCCAAGGATGCGGGATGGTGGACGTAACCTTGAAAGATGGGGTTGAGAAGACCTTGCTTGAGACCCTGCCACAGTTGACGGCGGTTCGCGATGTCACCGATCATTCCGTGACAGAAAACGCCTATTTTTAAAATTTGCGCCCTCCTAAGTAAGCTAGGCGTTCCGCGGCACTGCCCACTGTGCCGAGGCAGCCCGCAAGCGTCAATCCGCAAGCGGCGACGCGCAGGCAGCAGCCCGCAACACGCGAGTCGTAGCGGTGCGGCAGGGCCGTTGTAAGACGATTCGGAACCCTTAAAATTTTTAAGCCCGCGTATCCTGGCGGCGCGCAACAGTCCAGATTGGAAGGGGCAAGGGCTCAAACAATGGTCCGTATTGGCCGCAAAAATTGTTGGCGGGCAAAGATCAGTCAATGTCGTGTCAACCTTGCGCCCATCGGACGCGCAGAGATTCAAGCGGTAGAATCAAGCAAAGTTGGCGTGCAGCGTTGGCTCGTCGTTTCTTACGAATGCCGTTGCGCTGATTGAGCCGATGAACAGCACGATGATGAGGCTCACGCGCCGCAGGAAACGGTAGATAATAGAGGGCGCTTGATGCTGAGGTTTTCGGAGGTCGCCCAGGTCGTTCAGAAAGCGGATGGATTTTCTCGAGTTGGGTCAGTGTTAGATTGGTTGCCAAGCTTCTCGATTCCTCGCAGGATTAAGTCGTGCCGCCGCTCGGCGATTTACTCGGTGATTTAACGAAGGGTCTCACCAAAAGGAAAATTGTGTGTTTCAAAAGGGGTTATTCGGATTGCTGGTGTTGGGCTGCGTTGCGTTCGGCATCAATGCCAAGGACGAGCCGACCTGGCAGGTGACGCCGAAATTTAAAATTAACTATGAAGCCTTGCGGGAAGTTAGTGGTATCTCCCGCAGCAAACGCTTTGACGATGTGTTTTGGGTGCACAATGATAGCGGCGATGAAGCCCGGGTTTTTGCCATCAACCGTCAAGGGGATGTGATCCATCCAGAATTCTTACCCTATCACGGCCAACAGCCGCGGCCGGGTCGTAGCCCCTGGCCTGGGCATGCCATTGAGTTGGCTGCGCATTATGATTGGGAGGATATAGCCTCGGATGCGGATTGGCTATACATCGCAGATACGGGTAACAACGGCAATGCTCGGCGAGATCTTGGCATTTACAAAGTGCCGCAGTTTAATCCAAGGGTGATCGAGAAAACGCGCGCAACGGGCTATATACCGGTTGCCTATCCGGATCAGCAGTTTTTTCCCGCTGAAAACTGGCATTACGATAGCGAAGCGCTCTTCGTTGATGCGGGTCAGTTGTACTTGATTACAAAGCACCGGATTGCTGGCCAAATTGGGGCCTTCGAACCCGGGGGTACTCTGTATCGATTAACCGATGCAGCGTCTAGTCAACCCAATAAACTGGAACAGGTGGATAGCCTGTCATCGTTATTTATGGTGACTGGCGCGGAGCTGTCGCCGAACGGCGCCAGTCTTGCGGTTCTTGGAGCTCGTAATCTGTGGCTGTTTCCAAGGCCAAGCAGCGGTGACGCTTGGTTGTCAGGGCCTCACCAAAGCCTTGACTTAACGCCCTATAGCATGGGTCAGGTCGAGGCCATTACTTGGCTAGACGATCAGACACTCTGGATTGTGAATGAAGCTGGGTCGGTCTTCGACGTGTCGCGGGTTGGCGCGGTCGGACAAAGACAGGCGCTGTTGCCGTGACCCCGATAGAGATTGTGATGCTGTTGACGGTTGGTATGCTGAGCGGCTTCATTAACACCTTGGCGGGCGGCGGCTCTATGTTGACGTTGCCAGCTTTAATGATGATGGGGATTCCCGCCGATCTTGCCAACGGCACCAATCGCCTTGCGGTATTGGCGCAATCGATCACAGGCGCGAAAGGGTTCGACCAAGCTGGTCGGTTAGATCGATCTGCGCTCACCGGCGTCCTAGTGCCGACGATTGTGGGCGCTGCGGTGGGCGCGCTCTGCGCCTCAGTCTTACCAAATGTCTGGTTGAAGCCGATTTTGCTTATCGTGATGGTGATGGTTGCTTGCTCGCTGTTGTTGCCGAAAACAACGCCAAGGAAGTCTGACTTCGCAAGTCCAGCGTCTCAAACATTGGGGCTTGCTGCATGGCTCAGTCTGTTTGGTGCGGGCCTGTATGGCGGTTTTATTCAAGCCGGTGTCGGTTTTATTTTGGTCGCGGTGCTCTCAGGCGTTCTGCAATATGATCTGGTACGTTCAAATGCCTTAAAGCTGGTTTGTACAGGCCTTTTCAGCGGCGTTGCGCTACTGATTTTTGCCGCGCAAGGCCAAGTTCTATGGTTAACGGGCGGGGTCTTGGCACTAGGCTCGACGCTGGGTGCTTGGGTGAGCGTTCGGGTCACGATTCGGTTAAGCGAGACTGTGTTGCGCCGAATTCTGGTTATAATGGTTTCGGTTAGCTGTTTTGCAGCCCTGCTGGTATAGGTGAACTATGTTAAATGATTCTGAGCGGTATCCCGCGAATTTTATCAGTACGATTATGGCGGGCGATCTAGCCAGCGGTAAGTATGGCGGGCGGGTCAAGACGCGGTTCCCACCGGAGCCCAATGGCTTTCTTCATATCGGACATGCTAAAGCCATTTGCCTCAATTTTGGTCTGGCGAAGGATTTTGACGGTTCAACAAACTTGCGGTTTGATGACACCAATCCGATCAAAGAGGATGTCGCCTTTACCCACGCCATGCGAGAGGACATTACTTGGCTTGGGTTTACCTGGGCAGAACAAAAAAATGCCTCGGATTATTTCGAAGTGCTATACGAATATGCCGTACAACTGATTCAAGCTGAAAAGGCTTATGTCGACTCGCTCGATGCCGACAGCATTCGCGTGTATCGCGGCACGCTGACCGAACCGGGTCGCAATAGCCCCTATCGGGATCGGTCTGTTGCCGAGAACCTCGATCTATTTGCCAGAATGCGCGCCGGTGAATTTCCAGATGGTGCACATGTACTGAGGTTAAAAATTGATATGGCGTCTGGCAATATGAATCTCCGAGATCCAAGCATTTACCGGATTCGTCACGCGACGCATCATGAGACCGGAGATCAATGGTGCATTTATCCGTTGTACGACTACACCCATTGTATCTCCGATGCCATTGAGGAGATTACGCATTCCCTGTGCGATACCGGGTTTGAAGATCACCGTCCGCTGTACGACTGGGTTTTGGCGCAGTTAGAGGTACCGAGTCGGCCCCAGCAGATTGAGTTTTCTAGATTGAATCTGCAATATACCGTCACCAGTAAACGCAAATTAAAACAACTGGTCGATGAAAACCTGGTTGAAGGTTGGAATGATCCAAGGATGCCAACGATTGCTGGTATGCGCCGTCGAGGCTACCCCCCCGAGGCCATTCGGGATTTTTGTCGACGGATTGGTATCACCAAAAGTGACAATAACGTAGAGCTGGCGTTGTTAGAAAGTTGTGTCCGGGAAGCGCTCGAGCCCATCGCGCCCAGAGCCATGGCGGTGCTTGATCCGGTAAAAGTCGTCATTACCAATGTACCCGAATCGGAAACGATTTGGTTATCAGTGCAGAATCATCCCAAAGACCCTGACATGGGGCAGCGACCGGTCCCGTTCACGCGAGAAATTTTTATTGATCGAGCCGACTTTCAGATGACGGCCAATCGAAAATATAAGCGATTGGTGTTACACGATGAAGTGCGATTGCGCGGCGGTTACGTGATCAAAGCCGAATCAGTGGTGATGGGTGAGCAGGACGAAATCCTCGAAATTCATGGGGTTTATGATCCCGAGACCTTAGGTGTGAACCCACCGGATCGAAAGGTTCGCGGCGTGATCCATTGGGTATCCGCCACGGAGAACCTGCCCGTTGTTTTTCATCGTTTTGAACCTTTGTTCTCGGTACCGTTTCCGGATGCCGTTGACGGAGATTATCGCGACTTGATTAACCCCAATTCTCGCAGCGTCTTTCAAGGGTTTGCAGAAATGAGCCTCAAAAACCGGCCGCGTGACACGCGATTTCAGTTTGAGCGAGAGGGCTACTTTATTCTCGATGAAGCGGCGAAGTTGGAAGAGGGGGTCTGTTACAACGAAATAGTAGGCCTTCGGGATAGCTGGTCCAAAGGGGGCAGCGCTAACCCTTTTTAAGGGACCTTGGCTTTTTGGTATCCAAGGCCAACTCGGGTCGTGATGGATGTCCAAGATAATAGATGTGGATCTGAGGCAATCATGTTGCAGTTGGATGAATCTGATGTTCAGGCTGCTTGTTCTAGGATCAAGGGTTTGGTCCTCGAGACGCCGGTGTTTAGCAGTCAAGCGCTGAATCGATTGTTAGGTTGTGACGTCATCTTCAAGGGTGAGCATTTGCAGCGCGGTGGCGCCTTTAAGGCCCGTGGGGCAACCAACATGGTTTATGCCCAGCCGCGAGCGGAACTCGCGAATGGCGTGTGCACGCATTCATCCGGTAATCACGGCGCGGCGCTTGCACGAGCTGCGCGCGCGCGCGGGGTTGCCGCGCAGATCGTCATGCCTAGGAATGCGAGTCCGGCAAAGCGGCGGCTAGTTGTACACTTTGACGGTCGTTTAATCGAATGTGATAACAGTCTTGAAGCGAGAGAAAAAACCCTGAAGGCCCTCGCAGCCAGCTCGGGCGCTTTGTATGTGCCGCCATTTGATGCGCCATTGATCATAGCGGGGCAAGGCACTGCGCTGCTCGAGTTTAAGCGTCAGACGCCACAACTCGATGCGGTGGTTGTGCCCGTCGGGGGTGGCGGCTTATTAGCTGGCAGCTGTTTGGTGAAAGATCGTACTTTAATTTATGGCGCCGAACCTGAAGGCGCGAGTGATGCGGCCCAATCTTTTGCAACTGGTGAACGCGTTTCAGCGCAGATCCCGGATACCATTTGCGATGGTTTACAGACAACGTTGGGTGCTTTGAATTTCGAAATCATTAAACGAAATGCAACGGGTATCTTAACAGCAGCCGATGCCGACACGATCTTTGCGATGCAATTGATTTGGCAGTTTACCAAACAGTGGGTTGAGCCAAGTAGTGCGGTTGCGTTGTCGGTAGTGGTGCGAAACCGATCGGTTTTTTTGGGTCAGAGGGTTGGTATTATTCTCACAGGGGGTAACGTCGATCTGGATCGTTTGCGGCCGCTATTGCTCGACAGTCAGCAGTTTGACCAATCAATTGCCCGTCTTGCACAGGTATAAAAAGGTTACTGCCCCGGAGGCCAAGCAACGTTATGCAACTTACGCCCCATAAGCTCAGATGTCCTTATTGTGACGCTCGGATCCGTCTATTGATCGATGAAACGGCAGGTTATCAACAATATATTGAGGATTGCGAAGTGTGCTGCCAGCCCATGGTGGTTTGCGTCGAAGCAGGCTTTGAAGCGGGCTGCCGGGTGTCATTAACGGATGAGAACGAAGCGCTTTGGACGGATTATTGAGCTTGCGCGGCATTGTGCTCGAAATCGTGCTCGAAATCGATCTCGTGCAGTAAATCATCCCTTGGCGGTTTAAAACTTTGCAGGCGTGCGGCAACGGCCTCCGCGTCGTTCATAACCCGTAATAGATTCTCCCCTGCAATCTTTGCAATGTCTTGGTCGCTGTAGCCTCTTATCAGCAGCTCTTTGAGCAAGGCGGGGTAGGTCGAAACGTCCTCGAGCCCCACAGGCCCGGGTGGCATGCCATCGAAGTCTGCACCCAAGCCAATGGCCTCGATCCCCGCGACGGCTTTGATGTGATCGATGTGATCAGCGACATCAAACAACGTGACTTCAGGCGCTGGATGACGGGCTGACCATTGTGACATCAGTTCGGCCACCCTGTCTGGGTCATGGTCTTGATTGAGCATCTCTTCGTGACGTTCCAAGGCAACTCGGTGCAACCGCATCGACTCCGAGACGTACGAGGTTAAATAGTTCACCATCACGACCCCGCGCTTTTTACCAACAAGGGCCAAAACATCATCGGGTACATTGCGTGCATGTTGCGTGACGCCATAAGCCGATGAGTGTGAAAAAATAACAGGCGAGCGGCTTACCCTCAAAGCATCCCGCATGGTTTCAACGGATACATGGGAGAGGTCGACCATCATTCCAAGGCGGTTCATCTCAAGAACGACGAGCTCGCCAAATTGGGTAAGACCACCATGGCGCTGGGTATCGGTGGCCGAATCCGCCCAGAGCAGACCTTTGGAATGCGTTAAGGTCATGTATCGGGCGCCAAGGTCATAAAGTTGTCTTAGGCTCGCCAAGGAATTATTGATTGAGTGCCCGCCTTCCATGCCAATGAGGGAGGCAATCTTCCCGCTGGCATGGATTCTCCGGATGCTGCTTGCATCCAGGGCAAGTTCTAAATCACTGTCATAGTGATTAACTAGACGTTTAACGAAATCGATCTGATTGATTACGGCCTGAACCGCGCTGGGGTTACCACCATAGGCTTCAATAGGGACATAAACCGACCAAAAGAGCCCACCAACCATGCCGCGCCGGAGTCTCGGTAGATCGGTGTCGGTGGGGTTGTCGATTTGGGTCAGATCTGAAGCCAGATCGAGTTGGGATAAATGATTATTGACTCGGCGAAGATACTGCCAAGGAAGGTCATTATGGCCGTCAATCAAGGGCGTCGCTTTAAGGACCGTTGCAACCCGGGTATCGAGGTCATCGCCGAGTATCGGCGTCCCAGCAACTAAAACGGCGATTATCAAAATCCCAGGGCGTAATTGAGTCTTTATCTTCACAGCCGGCTCCTGTCGCCAATTTATCGGTGCGCGTTGAACAAAGGGCGCGCAAGCAAGGCGCGCGTCTGTTGCAGCCGGCGCGCAACCTGCACTGCACCACCCAATCTCAGGGGCGTGGCTTAATCTAACAGAATGCGACGGACCGCAAAATGACTGAAACGCTAACACAGATAGGGCCTGTTTTCGGTGGATGGGTCAATTCCTACGCCCAAATTCGAATATCTCGACGGTTCGCTGCGTTCGCGCGTTCAATTTCGGATGTCAACCGGCTATAATTCGCGCGGTACATGACTGGCGATGGAAGGTGGAAGACCACCGGGAAGTGTACCGAGCGCACTCTGTGAGACACATTGCACACTGGCTGCGATGTGGCGTATGAAAAAATACGGATTGGACAAGATAGCCACTCGGTGGAAGTTTTGCCATTTTTTGCTGATCGAGTTCGTGGAATGAAGCCGTTCGCCTGGGCGCCAAACCCACCTTGATAGGAAACTGCCCATGACTTTGAACAATACCAGTCAGCAAGCCGCGGCTGTGCTGACCAACCTAAAAGAACTTGAAACCAATGACCCCGCTGTTTATACGGCATTGTTGGGTGAGGAAGACCGGGAGCGCAATGGCATCGAGCTGATTCCGTCCGAGAATTATACGTTCCCAGAAGTCCTGAGTGTGCTGGGCAGCGTTTTTACCAATAAATATTCCGAAGGTTATCCAGGTCGGCGCTATTACGGCGGGCAGACTTACACCGACCAAATTGAAACGCTAGCGAGAGATCGCGCTAAAACCGTATTCGGGTGTGATCATGCCAATGTTCAGCCGCTGTCTGGGTCAGCGATGAATCAAGCCGTGTATCTCGGGTTACTTACGCCAGGAGACACCATTATGGCCATGGATTTGTCCCATGGTGGGCACTTGACGCATGGCGCACCGGTCTCACATATGGGGAACCTGTTTAATTTTGTTCGGTATGTCACGAATCCTGTCGATGGTTCAATCGACTTTGATCAAGTGCGCGCGGACGCTTTACGCACCAAGCCGAAGATGATGCTGTGTGGTTATACTTCGTACCCGCGAGATATTGACTATGCGGCATTCAAGACCATTGCCGATGAAGTCGGGGCGATCACAATGACCGATGCCTCGCACTTTGGTGGATTGGTTGCCGGTCGGGCCATGGCGAATCCTTTCGATTTTGGCTTCGATATTGTGACGACAACGACGCATAAGTCCCTTCGAGGACCGCGTGGTGGCATGGTGCTGTGCCGTAAGCCGTTTGCAAAAGCCCTGGACAAGTCAGTTTTTCCTGGGTTGCAAGGCGGACCCCATATGAATGCCGTTGCGGGTATCGCGGTGACGTTGCTGAAAGCGCAAACGCAAGCGTTTCAGGATTATGCGCAGCAGGTTCTGGTGAATGCCAAGACGCTCGCGGATTCGTTAATGGCGGGCGGTGTGTCTCTGGTCACGGGCGGCACGGATAACCACATGATGGTGTTGGATACCGTGGCATCCTTTGGTTTAGATGGCCGGGTTGCCGAAGAAGTGTTGGATCGCGTTCAGATTACAACCAACAAACAGATCATTCCTGATGACCCCAATCCGCCGCTGCGCCCGAGCGGTATTCGAGTGGGTACGCCGGCGGCAACCACTCGAGGTATGAAAGCTCAGGATATGGAACAACTTGCAAGCTGGATGATTCAATGTCTCCGCGCGCCAGAAGATGAGGCGGTCATTGGTGCCGTTCGGCAAGAAGTCGAAATCTTCTGTCAAAGGTTTCCTGTTCCTGGTTTATGATGTTTAGATAGCGTTCTTTTTTGTAAAAGGCGGCGCGGCCTACTGGTCGTAGACTAGCCAACGGGTCAGCGCACAGGGCCCTGTGCTGACCCGCAGGCGCTCATCCAAGCACGGGTCTGTTGGGCAACCCACTGGTAAACCGATTGGTCTGGATGGGTCGTCTTCTTGGTGCGCTGCAAACCATGATCCGCGCCAGAAACCCACTGCAAGGTGCAGTTGGGGGTTTGACGTGCGAATTCTGACGCAATTGGCCGGCTGATCATCGGGTCTCGGTCGCCTGCAAATACCAAAAGTGGATGCCTAAGCGCCGGAACATGCTGCCAGCGCTCAAGATTTGGTTTGGCTTTGGGATGCAGGGGTAGGGAGTAGGCAACGCCACCCCTGAGCAGGTCATTTCGAGGATCGGGCGCATTGTTCAGCCGATGATCAACGAGTAAGTGCGTCATAACTCGCCCGCCATAGCTGTGTCCGCCGATAAACATCGGTAAGCCTTGGCCTGCATCCAAACCAATTTGTAACGCGGCATAAAAATCGTTAATTGAGTCGCTCAGCTTGCCTGGAAAAGCGCGGTTCGCCATTCGATATCGAAAATTAAATCGTAGGGTTGCAATTTTTTCATCCGCAAGGGCCTCACTCAGCGCAACAAGGTGTGTCGAGCCTAAGTGGGTTGCGCTGCCATGGGCGAGCACCATTAGAGCGATGGCGTTGCTGATGCCCGTGAGGGCGTATTGGTTTTTGGGCAAAGTTGTGGTTTGCATAAGGCGCCTGGTTGCCGCTGTCATGGATTTGGCCATGATCTTGCGTTGCTTTGGAGCATGCTACACTGATTCGAGCGCCACGGTATCTGGAGGAGGTATGTCGCAAGCAGGCTCGCCGGCAAAAGCAATTCTATATGCGTTTTTAGCAAACTTCGGCATTGCTGTAAGTAAATTGGCGGCGGCTTTGCACACCGGTTCTGGTAGCTTGATGGCGGAAGCGATTCATTCTTTTGCCGACACCTGTAATCAGGTGCTGTTGTTTGTGGGGTTGAAAGGTAGCGAAAAGCCGGCTGACGCGGAACATCCCCTAGGGTATGGAAAACTGACCTATTTTTGGAGTTTCGTGGTGGCTCTCATCTTGTTCAGCCTAGGCGGCGTTTATTCGATTTTGGAAGGTTGGCACAAGTTCAACAACCCCGAGCCGGTCACTGGCATCTGGATTGGTTTATCTGTTTTAGGGGCGGCCATTATGCTTGAAGGCTTAAGTTTTTATGGCGCTTATCTCGAAGCGAAAAAAATGGCAGGCGAACAGTCTTTAATGGACTGGCTGAAAACCACGCGCAATGCCGAGATTGTTGTGGTGTTAGGAGAGGACTTTGCTGCGATGTTGGGACTGATATTTGCGTTTCTGGCCTTATCACTGGTTTGGGTCACGGGCGAGCCGCTCTATGATGCCTTTGGGTCGATGGTCATTGGGGTCTTGCTCATCATTATCGCGGTCGGATTGGTTGTCAGGCTTCAGGGGCTCTTAGTTGGCCGATCTGCCGAGCCGGCCTTACGACAGTTGGCAGAAGCCATCATTGCGGAAAGGCAGGGCGTTGTGAAGCTCTTCAATATGGTGACATTGCATATGGGTCCAAAGGTGTTGTTAGCGGCCAAAATTAAGTTAGATGCTAATCTTACGGTTAACGAAGCGGCACATTTGATTAATGGCATTGAAGACGAATTAAAAGCCAAACGGCCTGAAATCGGTTGGTGCTATATTGAGATTGATCCCTAATATTTGGAGTGTCTATGTTGCGTTTTAATCATCGGTTTAACGTGCCGGCTGATGTCGTTTGGGGGGTTATTGGCAAAGTTGACCGCGTTGACTGGGTGCCCGGGGTTGAGCGATGCGTGCTCGAAGGCGATGTCCGAACCCTAGACTTACCGGGTGCGGGCGAGATTCAGGAAAGGATCTTGCTCTGTGATCCCCAGGCCTACGAATTGACTTACCAATGTATCCAGTCGCCCATCCCGCTCGAACATCATGAAGCCAGAATGCGGTTATCGGCCCTGCCGGATGGTTCGTGCGAGTTTAGTTGGGAGGCAGATATCCTTCCGATTAACTTTGAAGGATTTTTAAAGGATTCAATGTCGGGCGCGCTGGCTCAATTGATCGAAGTGGTGGCGCAAGCCAAGGGTTCCTGAAGGCATCAAAATGCTTGGGCAAAGCAGTAGTTGTGAACACGGATCGCGCAACGGGTGCCTTATCAGCGATCTAATCTTTGATGTGACCCAAGACTGCGCCGACCGCTGTCGAGGTTTTGCAAGCTGTTAAGTGCAAAACAGCGCATCACGCTGGGGTAAGCTGCGCCGCCTAGACGGCGCCTTTATCCAAGAAAAATCGGGGTAGTGTGCCGCGCACATCGAAGGCCGTGGTGGCGCGAGCTAAGAAAAAGGGGATACTAATTGAGCCAGAACGCAAACTTACCCTACGGACTCATGGCTGAATTGGCTCGTGTGCCCAAGGGCAGTCCGCCACCGGTGCACCTCTGGGAGCCAACAAATCGTTACGCGATCGATCTGTCGATTAAGGCGAATGGTGATTGGTATCATGAAGGCGCTTTGATTGAGCGGCCTCGGTTGGTGCGCTTGCTGGCGAGTGTGCTTAGGCGGATCGGTGATGACTATTTTTTGGTGACGCCCGCTGAGGCGTGCCAAATTACGGTCGAGGATGCCCCGTTTATTGCCGTGTCATTGGCATCAAAAGGCCAAGGGCAAGACCAGCAGTTATCCATCATTACAAATGTTGGCGATGAGATCGAGATTGGCGCCCAAAATCCGTTGACTTTCCGCGAGTGGGCGCAGGCCCCGGTCCCTTATGTTGAAGTGCGTGAAGGCCTGCTCGCAAAATTCAATAGGCCTTGTTACTACGATTGCATGGCGCGATTGGTTGAAGCCGAGGGCCCAGGCGCTACGTCATTTGGGGTTTGGAGTGATGGTCTGTTTTACGCCGTTCCGGAAATGGGCGATCAGTTGAATGAAGCGGACGGCTAAAGGGTGATCTCGTCGTCGGGATTGGCGCACAAGGCGGGCCGGCGGCCTCCAAAGAGAAGGCCTCAACCAAAATAGCGACGCTGCCTGAGACCTAAGCGCGTTACATGTTGCCGTAATTTGGTCCGCCTGTGCCCTCAGGAACAACCCAGTTGATATTTTGTGATGGGTCTTTGATATCACAGGTTTTGCAGTGGATGCAGTTTTGCGCATTGATTTGGAATCGGGGGCCTGTCGTTTCCTCAACAATTTCATAAACCCCAGCTGGGCAGTAGCGCTGTGCCGGCTCATCAAATTTAGGCAAGTTGACTGCAATCGGAATGCTGGGATCCTTCAGCGTTAGGTGGCAGGGCTGATCTTCCTCATGATAGGTATTGGTTAAAAACACACTGCTTAATTTATCAAAGCTGAGTTTACCGTCGGGTTTGGGATAGTCGGGCTTTGTGCACTCAGACTGCAATTTAAGCTTGGCATGGTCTGGCTCTGGATCCTTGAATGTGAAAGGCAGTTTCCCGCGAAAAATATATTGATCGACCCAAGCAAACATGGCGCCCATAAACATGCCGAACTTGTGCTGTGCCGGCATGATGTTTCGGGCTTGATAGAGCTCTTCGTGGAGCCAGGACGCTTGATACAGCGCCGTGAAGCGGGTCAGTTCTTCGCGGCCTTCTGAGCCGTTTGCAAGGGCTTCGAATACTGCCTCTGCCGCAAGCATGCCAGACTTCATTGCGGTGTGGGTGCCCTTTTGCTTTAAGTTATTTAAGAAACCTGCATCGTCGCCAAGTAGTAATCCACCCGGCATCGTAAGCTTTGGCAGCGCTTGATAACCGCCCTTGGCAACTGCTCGGGCGCCATAAGCGATCCGCTTACCACCTTCTAAGGTTTGTCGAATCAGCTTGTGGTGCTTGAAACGTTGAAACTCATCGAAGGGGGAAAGGTGTGGATTTTTATAACCTAAGTCAACAATTAAACCGATGGCAACTTGGTTGTTTTCGAGATGGTAAAGATACGAGCCGCCCAAAGTGCCGCCGGGACCAAAGTCGAGGGGCCAGCCAACGGTGTGTACAACCTTCCCAGGTTGATGCTTGCTGGGTTCCACATCCCAGACTTCTTTAAAGCCAATGCCATAATGTTGGGTATCGCTGTCGGCCGCGAGTTCAAACTTCGCGATCAGTTGTTTGCCAAGATGCCCTCGGCAGCCTTCGGCAAACAACGTGTACTTAGCGTGTAATTCGTAGCCCGGCGTAAAGCTCGCTTTTTGTGCGCCTGAGGCATCAACGCCCATATCGCCTGTTGCGATGCCTTTGATGGAACCGTCTTCGTGATAGAGCACTTCACTTGCGGCAAAGCCTGGAAAAATATTAACTCCCAGCGCTTCGGCTTGCTCGCCCAACCAGCGGCACAAGTTAGCCAGGCTTGCGGCGTAGTTGCCGTGGTTATGCAAGGCACTTGGGACGAAGAATGCAGGGAGTCGCATACCTTGATGGTCATCTGTTAGCAAATAGACATCGTCAGCAGTGACCGGATTGTTCAAGGGTGCGCCCATGGCTTGCCAGTCTGGAAACAGCTCAGTCAAAGCCGTGGGCTCAATAACTGCGCCGGATAAAATATGGGCGCCGATCTCGGAACCTTTTTCAACGAGGCAAACTGAAGGCTCTTGTCCCGCTTCGATCGCGAGTTGTGAAAACTTAATCGCGGCCGAAAGACCTGCTGGGCCGCCGCCAACAATGACAACATCAAACTCCATCGATTCTCGTTCCATGTTGGCTTCTCCTAGTTCGCAGTTTTCCGAGTGGACCTATTGTAAGAAAAGTCGCATCTGAAGGGAAATCACCATTTCTGTCTTGAGGCCTCAATCACTGTTACTGATTGCTCGTAATAAACAATAGATGCTTTAAAAACAGCAACTTGAGTTGCGACCGCGGTTATTTCGTAGATTCTGAACACTTGTAAAAAAGCGTTGAAGCCGGCAGAATACGGTCTTCAAAAATTCACCGGGTTTGGTCAGTCAGACTGCTCGGCAATTCTTTTTCGCAAAGCAGAGGATGTTCATGAAAATTCTGGTAACAGCCAAACGCGTCGTGGATTACAACGTCAATATTCGAGTTTTGGCGGATCAATCTGGCGTCGACCTAAATAATGTCAAAATGTCGGTCAATCCGTTTGATGAAATCGCGATCGAAGAGGCGGTTCGATTAAAAGAAGCCGGTAAGGCTGAAGAAGTGATTGTCGTATCGGTTGGCGTGAGTCAGTGTCAGGAGCAATTGCGAACCGCGTTGGCGCTGGGCGCCGACCGGGGCATCTTGGTTGAGACCGATGAGGCGCTGCAGCCTCTTGGCATCGCAAAAGCACTCAAAGCCGTGATCGACAAAGAAGCGCCAGGATTGATTATTACGGGCAAGCAAGCGATCGACGGCGACAATTCCCAGACAGGACAAATGTTGGCGGCACTGGCCGGCCTCGCTCAGGCAACGTTTGCCTCAGAGATTGACCTCGGGGAAGATTCTGCAACGGTTACGCGCGAAATCGATGGCGGCCTTGAAACCATCACTGTCAAGTTACCGGCAATCGTGACGACGGATCTGCGTTTGAATGAGCCGCGGTATGCGTCCTTGCCCAATATCATGAAGGCGAAGAAGAAGCCGATAGATATCATGACACCGGCAGACCTAGGGATTGATGTGACACCCCGTGTGAAGACCCTAAAAGTTGAACCGCCTGCGGAAAGAGCCGCGGGTATCAAAGTAGAGAGTGTCGAGGTTTTAGTCGACAAATTGCGAAACGAAGCGAAGGTGATTTCATGAGCGTCTTAGTCATTGCAGAACATGATCAGAACAACATAAAGGTTCAAACACAGGTTGCTGTGGCCGCGGCCAAGGCGATTGGGGGCGACATTCACATACTCGTTGCGGGGCAAAATTGTCAGGGTGCAGCGGATGCTGCAGCGAAGGTCGACGGTGTACAGAAAGTACTGCTTGCCGACCATGAGATCTATGGCCATGCCTTGGCCGAAGAGTTGGCAAATCTGATCGTGTCTGTCGCGGCAGGATACTCGCACATCCTGACTGTCGCAACGACCTCAGGTAAAAATTATATGCCGCGGGTTGCTGCCTTATTAGACGTCTCACAGATCTCTGAGATTGTCTCGGTAGAATCCGAAGATACCTTTAAGCGGCCAATCTACGCGGGCAATGCCATTGCAACGGTTCAAAGCAGTGATGCGGTCAAAGTGCTCACGGTTCGCGGAACAGCGTATGATCCCGTCTCGGCGGAAGGCGGAAGCGCCACCATCGAAGCGGTCGATGCGCTGCCTGGAATGGGGGTGTCATCTTGGGTCCGTGAAGATGTTGTTGCGTTAGAGCGACCTGAGTTGACCGCCGCCAGTATCATCATCTCTGGTGGTCGTGGCATGCAGAATGGTGAGAATTTTGCGATGCTTGAAAGCGTGGCCGATAAACTGGGTGCGGCAATCGGAGCGTCACGCGCAGCGGTTGATGCGGGCTTTGTCCCGAATGATATGCAGGTTGGGCAAACGGGTAAGATTGTTGCGCCGGATCTTTATATCGCGGTCGGTATCAGCGGCGCAATTCAGCATCTTGCCGGAATGAAGGACAGCAAAGTCATCGTTGCCGTCAACAAAGATGAGGACGCGCCGATTTTTCAGGTCGCGGACTACGGGTTGGTGGCGGATTTGTTCAAGGCAATACCAGAATTGGACAGCATGCTTTAACGCCCTAGGCGATAAAAATTGAGGAACGTTTAAAAACCCTGATTGCCCAGCAATCAGGGTTTTTTTATGGGGAGATTCTGCCGAGCGTTCGTGTGCTGGGCGAGCGCCGCGTCGCGTTCGTAGGTCAAAATGCGCGCTTTACGCTCGAGCTGCCAGCGATAGCCGCCGAGACCGCCATCTGATCGGACAACACGATGGCAAGGAATGAGCAGGGCGTGCCGGTTACGCCCGCAGGCGGAGGCGACTGCTCGGACCGCACTGGATCGGTTCATTGCTTGGGCGAGCTGTTGATAACTTCTGGTTTCGCCGGGTGGAATCAGCTGGATGTGCCGCCAAGTTTCAAGGTCAAAAGGGCTGCCCACGACGGCAAGTGGTAGTGGC
>Ga0209335_10002096_pt1 | contig 21602 bp, 15 predicted proteins | sample COG_09_FD_184753 | JGI IMG/M metagenome (GOLD analysis project Ga0209335, IMG submission 184753) | Pelagic Microbial community sample from North Sea - COGITO 998_met_09 (SPAdes) (version 2) | ecosystem: Environmental > Aquatic > Marine > Neritic zone/Coastal water | place: Helgoland, sampling...
AATAGGTGGAACAATATTAGGCCCTTTAGGGATGCTTTTTGCTGTACCTGCTGCTGGTGTTTTAAAAGTAATTCTTTCAGAAATTGCTTTTGTTCGAAAGAACGCACATCTTTTATGATATTTCTATTTTTCTTCGATTCTAAAAAGTTTATAATTTGTAAAAGTTAAATAAAGTTTTTTCCTACCTTTAAATCTATAAATCCAAAGCTGATTTTTATCATCTAAACCATTCTTAACTGATTCTGATGGGTCTCCCATAATATCCTTAACTTCAGAAACTGTCATTCCTAACCTTATAGGATTCACAGAATCTTTTTCTTTTTGTTCTTTTAGTAAGATTTCATCTATTTTTTGACGAGTTTCATATTCTTCTTTGATACTCAATTTTTTTTTAAGTCCTTCAAGCACTTTTTTATTTGTTTTATTTAATCCCCCCGTTAGTAATTCTGTCTCTTCAAGAGCGTAAATCACAAATTTTAGTGAGTTAATATCTTTTAAAGAATCTGCTAAAGTCAAAAGGTCTACAGCTATTCTATGCTTAAACGTTGCTACTTCAAAAGTGAGATTAGAATCAATTTCAAGAGCTTGATCAAAATAAAACAAGGATCTATTATAAAGACCTGCTTTATAGAGCCGTTCACCTTGCATCATTAAATAATTTATTTTAAAGCGCTTTATATGATGACTAACATCAGGATACCAACCAGAAATATTGGTAACATGTACAATTGCACTATCACCAAACCCTTGATTTAACCAAGTTTCTGCTTTTTCAATCTCATTATAAGCAATTTCACGTAGTCTTTCATCTATAACACCTTTTAATAATGTATCAGCTACAGTTTTAGCTCTAATATATCGTTCAACTGCTCTTTCAGTAATTCCTCTCTCATCAAAACTCATGCCCTCTTTCATTAATTGATATGGTATTTTTCTATCACTCTCTATAATTAGTTTCTTTGCTCTTTCTATACTTACATGATTTGGATACTCATCAACAAATTCTTCTAATGTGCTTTTAGCTAAAATATAGTTTTTACTATAATAATGTGATTTTCCAACATCGCCTTTAGTTTTCTGTCCTCCAAAAAAAACTGCTGCTGTAGCATAAATTCCTAATGTTTGTATTTTAAAACTAGTGATAGGTGTTATGTCTTTAGGGTCTTTAATATTTTTAATAGATGTATTAGTATATTTCATATCTAAGCCAATAGAAAATCGATTTGTTAAACCATTATCTATAATATATCTTGCACCTATAGCAAAAGATTGTGAGGGACCACTACCTGTTGGTTTAGATTCTTTTTCATAAAATTGAGAGAAAGCTATTCCATATGTATATCTATAGGTTGTGTACCAACTTTCAAACCATTGAAGAATTAGAGATTGACTCCATCCCACTTCATATAATTTTGCATTAAATTTTGATTTTTCTTTCCACGATTTATTTGAAATGTTCCAATCAGGAGGAGTCTCAGATGGTGCTAATAAAGATGAATATCTTAAGTTTAAACCCGTATGCATATCCAACCAGCTATTACCGAACAAATAATAAGCTAAGTTAGTTTTCATTATATCTAAATCTAATTGATGTCCAAAACGAGAACGAAAGGTTCCTCCATTAAATCCAGTTATCTCTGACTCATAATTCATCCAACTGCTCTTCAAACTACCAAGACCCAAAAAACCACCACCAGAATTATATCCAAACCCATAGCGCAATTCCATAGGAATAAAGTTTATAGGTTTATGAAACTCTCTTCTCTTGAAAACTCTATCATAAATATATCCTTTTACATATTTTCTACTCTCCTCATCATCTAATGAAAATATCTTAAAAATTAAAGATTTTGTTGAATCTTGTTTTACTTTTAAATCTTCTGCTATGACTAGCGAAAAAAATATGATGATTATTAATATGTACTTTTGAATCATAGCTTCTCAAAATAGGTGAAATTAACTACTTATAGCAAGGTGTCGATAAATGAAAGATTCTATTCTTAAATAACAGTTTTGCGGTAATTTCTTTTATGATATTTATCTTTGCTAATAATATCATTGAAATAATAAGTCTTATGTTAATTTATTTTAAAAGAATTAGAAACATATTAATAATATTAATGGTGTCCAAATTAATTTTTGCACAAGATTTTTCTATTGCTAGAATTCATTATGATGGTGGGGGAGATTGGTATGGTGATCCTAGTAGTATTCCTAATCTATTACAATATACTCAAGATAATACATCTATTTCTATTAATCTGGATGAAGCAAAAATAAAACTAACAGATTCAGATTTATATAATTATTCTTATCTATACTTAACTGGCCATGGGAATATTCGATTTTCAGAAGATGAAGTTGGTCTTTTAAGAGCGTATCTATTAAAAGGTGGTTTTCTACATGCAGATGATAATTACGGAATGGATAAATCTTTCCGGCGAGAAATGAATCGTGTCTTTCCAGAGAAAGATTGGGTAGAACTTTCTTTTGATCATGAGATATTTCATTCTTTTTATGATTTTCCTAATGGATTACCAAAAGTACATGAACATGATGGTAAACCACCACAAGGCTTAGGCTTGTTTAATGGAGAACAATTAATTGTTTTTTATACTTATGAATCAGACCTGGGAGATGGTTGGGAAGATATTGAAGTTCATAAAGACCCTCAATATATTCGTGAAGAAGCCCTAAAAATGGGCATAAACATAATTTGGTTTGCATTAACTCAATAAGATGAAAACAATAAAAAAATATTTACTTCAGATTCGTTTTCAATTTATTAAATCAGATTTAAAAGTTCTTCTTTGGCGTATCTACTCAGCTTCAATAATTATTTTACTTTTAGCTTTAACAATTGAAAACATATTTTACCTCTCTAGTTCAATTCGAATAAAATTTTGGATTAGTATCGGCATACTATTCATAACACTAATTACTTTACTATCACTTGCTTCTGTACGAATAAAAAATAATCGTTTTAAAAATTATAAGTTAGAATATATTGCCAAAATAACTGGAAGATTTGCATTTTCAAAAAAAGACACCCTTATAAATGCCCTTCAGATTGAAAATTCAAAAGAAAATATATATTCTAAAGATTTAAGTAATACTTTTATCAATCAAACGATTGACGAACTATCAAAACTTAATCTTTCACTTTTATTTCCTACAAGAAAAATATACTTATGGAAAAAGATAACTTTAATATCTTTAATAATTACTTTATTATCACTTATTAGTACTTGGAAGCATTCGGTATCTTCAATGTACCGTTTAGCTCATGCAAAAACTGAATTTGTCGCACCAAAACCATTTGAAATAATTGGCGTTACAAGACATCTAAATATCCTTGGTGGAGATAATGCTAATATTACTTTTAAATCAAATGGTGAACCCCCTGATTCAATTTATATTGAATTTAAACCTCTCTTTAATACTCAAAATAAAGACTCCCTTATTATTTTTACAGCTCAAAAATCTAATAATAATGAATATAGGTTCCAATTTTTAAAAATATATCAAAACTTTCAGTATAGAGCATATTCACCTTCTCTTAACTTTTGGGATCCATGGGATGAAATAACAACAAAGTATTTTTCTATATCAGTTACGGATAGGCCCTCAATTGATGATTTTTTAGTGACAATTACTCCTCCCATATATACTGGTCTTAAAAAACAAAGTCAAAAGGCAAACCAAGCACAAATTCAAGCAGTTAAAGGCTCAACCATTAAAGTTGAATTAAAATCAAATAGAGAGTTAGCCTTAGCAGAATTAATTTTAGATGAAGAAATAAAAGAAATGAAGATTAAAGGTGATAAAGCAGAAATTAAATTTATTGCAAATTTAAATCAGAAATTTTCAATAAACCTTATAGACAAACGTGGAGTAAGAAACCGAAATCCAATTCCATTTAATATTCAAATTATAAATGATATTTCACCACAAATGACAATTATTCAACCACCACCTATTATTGAATTGGGAAGCAATCAAGAAATACCTATTTTAATATCTATTGAAGATGACTTTGGATTTTCTAATTTACAATTATCATATGAATTACAACGCCCAAGCTATATTAAAGCTGAACCATTTATTTCATTATTTAATATTAAAATAAAAAACCCTTTTGAGGCTCAGCAAAATATTAAAACAGTTTGGGATCTTAAATCATTAGGACTTATGCCAGAAGATGAAGTTCATTTTCATTTTGAACTTTATGATAATGATATGGTTACAGGTCCCAAAAAAACCATTTCTAGTACTTTTATTGCAAAACTCCCATCATTAAATGATCTTTTTCATTCATTCAATGATGAACAAGAACAAATAATAGATGCTGTAAAAATAGAATTAGATGATATCCAAAGATTAAAGAATCAATTAAATAAAGCTAAACTTAGTTTACTTAAGAAGGATGAGATTGAATGGAAGGATAATCAATCTCTTAAAAAAGTGTTAGAATCCGTTGAACAAAAATTAGATGATTTTAAATCATTGACTGAACAAATAAATCAGTTAAATGACAATGGTAATAAACATCAATTATTTTCAAAAGATTTAATGAATAAATTTGAAGATCTTCAAAAACTGATTGAGGATATTTTTCCAGCAGAAATGCTTAAAAACATGGATTCGATGAATGAAGCCTTAGATAATATAAAGCCCGAAGAACTTCTAAGTGCGCTAGATAACCTTTCAAATAATATACAACAAGTTGAAAACGAATTAGATCGATTTTTAGATATTTTTAAACGTGTTAAAGCAGAGCAAGAGGTTGATGAACTAAGAAAACGAATAAATCAATTAGTTCAAAACCAAGATAATATCGATCAACAAATTAGAAAAACTAATACTGAAACAAATAATTCTAAGTTTGAACGATTAGAGCAAGAGCAAAAATTAAATAAACGAGAATTTAATGAAATAATTAATGCAATGGAGAATGCCTCAAATTATGTAAAGAACTTTAGTCGGAAAACTGCTCAAAGCTTAGAAAACTTATCTGAATCTAAAATTAGTAATTCAACTGAAACAAATTTAAAAGAAACAATTCAGAGTCTTAAAAAACAAGAACCCTATATTGCTATGGATAAAAGTTATGCTAGTCTAAATAATATGCAAGCTCTTGAACTTCAAATGAATGATATTTTAAGTGAATTTCAAAAAGAAACCACTCAAGATATGTCAAGTAAATTTCGGTTGATATTAAAGGATTTACTTACATTATCAAAATCTCAAGAATCTTTAAAATCTGAGACGGAACAAATACCAAGAAATTCTCCGAGATTAAATGATTTAGCTGTAGAACAGCAAATGATTCAAAATCAATTAACTCAATCAATGGAGAATGCTATATCCTTATCGAAAGAAACTTTCCTAGTCTCACCTAAGATGGGTAGGATGCTAGGTTCTGCATATGGACAAATGAATGTGTCAAAAGGTAAATTAGCAGAAAGAAATGGTAATGGATCTTTAAATAACCAAACTGAGGCTATTACTGCTTTAAATGAAGGTTCAAAAATTATTATTCAAAGTATAAAACAAATGAAAAAAAGTGGCTCTGCTAGTGGTTATAATCAATTTTTAAAACAAATGGAGCAAATGGCTGGTAAACAACAAGGTATTAATGATCAAGGTATGCAATTAGCCTTTGGACAAATGGCAAATTCACTCAAGAATTCAATCATGCAACAAATGTTATCACAACAAAAAAACGTTCGTAAATCTTTACAAAAAATATTAAATGAAATGAAAAATAGTGGAAACCAAGGCCTAGGTGATTTGAACAGTATTTCAAAAGAAATTGATGATGTTATAAAAGATCTTGAAGGGAAAAAATATACCCAATCAACGTCGAATAAACAAAAAAAGATTTTATCTAGAATGTTAGATAGTCAAACTTCAATGACTCAACGTGGGGTTGATGATAATCGCAAGTCTGAGACCTCTGAGCAGATAACATTTGGTAACGTATCTAGAATGCCTGAAAACCTTGGTCAACAACAGTCAATTATTTTCAATGCAATGAATAAAGCACTTAAGGCTGGCTATTCACCTGATTATCAAAATATGATTAGACGTTATTTTAATTCTTTAAATCAAACACAAAGAAGCTTTCTAACTGATACCTTAAAAAATAAATTACCTGCTGAGATTATTAAGTGAGATTCCTCAATCTTATTTTTATTTCAGGTATTTTATTTGGGCAAAATCAAATGTTTGAAGAAAAGAACTTATCTTTTGTTAAAGCTATGGCAATGGAAAAAAATAATAAGATTGACAATGCAATTCAATTGTATAAAAAGATACTTAAGGATGATCCATTTAACCAACCTTCTTATTTTCAACTTAAAAATATTTATAATAAGAAAGCTGATTATGAATCTGCAGTAAGCCTTATAAATAATTGGTTGAAAAACAATCCTAATGATTTACAGTCTAAATTAGCTTTAGGAGAAATATATTTTCAAAATCAACAAAAAGAAACAGCATTAAAAATTTGGAAAGAATTTGGGGAAAATAAATTATCAAATAAAACGACATATCGTTTATTATTTCATACTTATGCTCGTTTTGGACAAACTAATGAAATGGAGTCATTGGTTAGGAAAGGAAGGTCTAAGTTTAAAGAGCCTCACTTTTTTGCTATTGACTTAGCCAATTACTACCAATCAAGGCAAGCCTTTGATAGATCTTTAAATCAATATTTGATATTAATCTTTAATCAGAGACAATTTCTACGTTATGCGACTGATCGGATTCTTGTTATGAGTGATGATACTACTAATCATTTCTTAATTGATTCAACATTAAACGCTGCAACAAGCGTAAATCCATCAGTACGATCTATTTTATCAAGTTTTTATTATAAAACAGGTCAATTTAATAAAGCTTTTTACGAAAATATAATAATTGGAATTAATAACCAGGAAGATGTGAATAGGTGGCTCCTATTTGCTAATAACCTTAGAAAAGAAAATCAAACTAATTTATCGATTGAAGCTTATCATTACTTTTTAGAAAATCAAAACTTACCTAAGCCAAATAATTTAAGCGAAGCTTTGCTTGGTTTAGGTAAAGCTTATGAAGAACAAATTGATCAAACTAAAACTAAATTGCAATTTGTAAAGTGGTTTCCGCAAAATTATTTTTTTCAGAATCACTTTATTAGACCCTTTAATATTGGAAATAAACCTTTAGCCAATACTTTGGAGCATTACGAATCAATTTTAGCATTAATGCCCACATCAAAATCAACAGGAACAGTTCATTATCGACTTGGACAAATTCAAGCTAGAATATTGCAAGATTATATCGGCGCAAATAAATCTTTTAAACTAGCACTTAAATTAAACTCTGATCAAAATTTAATTAATAAAATAAATATTCAAATTGGAGAAATGCTGCTTTTATCAGGAAACTTTGAAGAAGCTGAAAAATATTATAAGCCATTAATAGCTCAGAATGTAAATGAAAATACAATTCAATATCTTAAAAGTGTGCTCTTCCAGCAAGATATCAGCAGATCTATTTCATTTTTAGACTCCATCATTGTAAAACTAAATCCAGGTCACATATTTTTCAATGATTTATTAGAGATGCAAAATTTGTTAGTGAGTAATTATGAAGATGGAACGAAAGATGATCAATTAGCTTTTAAATTGTTTTTTAATGCAGAGGCTCTTATTTATCAAAATAAAACTTATGAAGCTATTTCAAATCTTGAAATAATAATTTCTCAGCATTCTGATGCACTTATTACACCTTTATCAACTCTTCGATTATCTTTACTACTTACTGAACTAAAAGAATTTGATAAAGCCCATAAGATTGCACTTTCAATCGAAAATTCTTATTTAAAAGATCAAAGTCTCACCCTCGTAGGAGAAATTAATGAAAAATTTAGAGGAGATACTAAAAGCGCAATAAAATTTTATAATAGAATTTTATCTGAATGTCCTAATTCACTTTTATTAGAACCAATTAGAATACATATTCGAAAATTATCAAAAGGTCTGGAGACTTAATTGAAATATTTCTTTTTTATTTTCTGTTTATTTGAAATTATTTTTTCTCAAAAGATTTTAATCCCAATGGATCAAGGACAAAAAAATCATTTGAAGGCGTATGGAACGACATTTTGGGTATTAGGTGAAGAAATAAAAGTTGAGTGGCTACTAAATTATCGTGGAGGTTCATTTTTAATGGATAGTTATCCTGAAATTGAACAAGAGTGTCGTTTGCGCGGAGTTTCATTTGAAATTATAAATATTAATCAAAGTCTCACTATTTATAATGAGATTGAAGTAAATAATATGGATATAGTACTACTTGAAAAAACGCCTAGAATAGCAATTTATACTCCACCTAATAAGCAACCTTGGGATGATGCTGTTACTCTTGCTCTAACGTATGCAGAAGTACCTTATAAAACTCTATGGGATGAAGAAGTTTTCAATGGATCATTATCACAATATGACTGGCTTCATTTGCATCATGAAGATTTTACAGGTCAATACGGAAAATTTTATAGAAATTATCATACTGCAAGTTGGTACATAAATCAACAAAATCAATCTGAGGCAATGGCAAAAAAACTAGGATTTAATTCTGTACATTCACAAAAGAAGATGTTAGCTCAAATGATTAAAAATTATGTCGCTAATGGAGGATTTCTTTTTGCTATGTGTTCTGCTACAGATTCCTTTGATATTGCATTAGCAACACAAAATATAGATATTGCTAACTCTGTTTTTGATGGTACTCCTATTCAAGAAGATTTATTAGATAAGTTAAAATATAATGAGACAATGGCCTTTAACGATTTTAAAATAATATCTGACCCTATGGTATATGAATATTCAGATATAGATTATCCACCAAGCAATAACCCGATTGTACGTGGTGCTGAAGCTGATTATTTTTCATTATTTTCTTTCTCAGCTAAATTTGACCCTGTTCCTACTATGCTTACACAAAACCATGTATCTAACGTCAAAGGTTTTATGGGCCAAACTACAGGCTATGATAGAAAAAAAATTAAGAATCATGTTATAATTTTAGGTGAAGATCAAACAAGTCCTCAGGTTAAATACATTCATGGAAATCATGGAAATGGAACTTTTACTTTTTTAGGAGGCCATGATCCTGAAGATTACCAACACTTTGTAGGAGATCCACAAACGGAACTCTCATTGCATAGGAATTCACCAGGATATCGACTTATTTTAAATAATATTCTATTCCCCGCTGCAAGAAAAAAAGAACGGAAGACCTAATCATATGTATAGATTCATTTTTTTATTTATTTTTTTATTTATTTCATGTAAAACATTCTATACTGGTTCATTCGATCAACCAAATCTAAATCTTGAACAGCCAGAAGAACTGAGTGCCATAGTTTCAAAATGGGAAGATGGTAATAGGACAACGGGAAAATCTAATGAATTTGAGTGGTGGTATTTTGATACTAAGTTGAATAATGGAGCACTTTTAGTTTGTTATTTTTATAAGGTCCACTTTTTGCAAGATAAATATTTTATTGGTTTAAATTATAATGATGACGAAGAAGATATTTTCTTATTGAAATATTTTAATAAGAATGAAGTTCAGTTCTCAAGTGATAGTTGTGATGTAATAATGGGTAATAATTATATAAGAGGTAATCTTAATCAATATGAAATCAAACTTGACCCAAAAGACTTTGAAGGCTTTGGTGTTGAATTATTTCTTAAATCAAATTTAAAGCCCTACCGACCAAAAGATGGTATTATTAAAGCTGGTAATGACTTCTTTGCTTGGTTAGCGGCTGTTCCAAATGGAACTACAAAAGGAACAGTTATAATAGATGGAATTAAAAAAAACGTCAATGGGGATGGCTATCATGATCATAATTGGGGCAATACTCCTCTTCAAAAATTATTTGATGGATGGAGTTGGTTTCGTGGAAAAGTAGGAGACCATACAATAATTGCATCTGAATTAAACTTATCTGATAAAAGAGGTGGATCTAATATCCCAATATTATATATAGCAAATCAGGATAGTATTTTGACTAACAGATTTGGAGAGAATGGAGTTTATACTAAATACACTAATCTGATTAATAATTTATATCCCAAAAAAAATGAGCCTTTATTCTCAAGTATTAAATTTCTAACTGAAGATGGTTTTCTAGTATCTATTGAAGGTAACAAGCTTATAGACAATTCTGAAATTTTCAAGAGGATGAATTTACCAAGTCCAATAAGATGGATTATGAATAAAAATGGTATAGACCCGTACTATTCAAGATTTAAAAGTGATGTAAAACTTTCAATAGATGGTAATTATTTAGGCAATGGATTTGGTATTCTTGAAATTATGGATTTAAAATAATTTCAATATATTATTTATTTTTCTTTGATTCATTCCAAATAATATCCATTTCTTCAAGCGAAGCTTCTTCCATTTCTTTACCTTTTTCCTTAATGCCCTTTTCAACTTTTTTAAACCTATTAATAAATTTACGGTTAGTTCTTCTTAGTGCATTATCTGCTGAAATCTCTAAAAAACGTGAGAGGTTTACTATTGAAAAAAGAACATCACCAATCTCTTCCTCAATGTGATCATTGTTTTTTTCGTTTTGAGCTTCTTTTAATTCTAAAATTTCTTCATGAATTTTTTCCCAAACTAATTCTATCTTATCCCAATCAAAGCCAGCAAGGCTCGCTTTCTGCTGAAGTCGTTGAGCTTTAATAATTGATGGAAGGTTTTTTGGTACGCCATCAAGTCTTGACTCTCTACCTTTTTCTTTATGCTTTGAAAGCTCCCATTCTTTGTTCCTTTCATCACTTATGACTACTTGATCAATATTAAAAACATGTGGGTGTCGATTAACTAGTTTTTCATTTATAGTTTTAAGCACTTCTTCTAACTGAAATTGTTTATTTTGATCAGCAATGGCTGCTTGGAATACTATATGAAGCAAAACATCACCTAGCTCTTCTTTTACAGTTTCCCAATTTTCATCATCAATACTTTCAATCAATTCATAAATCTCTTCAATCATAAAAGGAATTAATGATTGGTTAGTTTGAGCAATATCCCAATCGCACCCATCGGGCTCTCTTAACCTAGAAATAATTTGAACTAATTCTTCAAACTCTTTACCAACTTTACCCATAAATATTTTTCCACTTCATCATATCTAAATAATAATCTTCTTGCTTTCTCATCTCTATTTTTTCTTGATCAGTTTCATCATTAAATCCTAATAGATGGAGACAACCATGAATTATCAATCTTCCTAACTCTCTATTCAATGGTTCTTTAAATTTGAGAGCATTTTCTTTTGCTCTTGGGATGCTTATATATATTTCCCCCTCAATATTTTTTTCTTCATAATCATTTAATCTAAATGCAATGACATCAGTAAGGTGATCTAGCTTGAAAAATTCTTTTTTTAAGCCCGATAATAAGTCATCATCTCCAAAAATAAATGAAATATCTGCTTTTATTATATCTTTAGAGTTAAATAAATGTAATACTCCATCTAGAATAACTTTACTTTTTAAAGGCTTATATTTCGGATCAGTTTCCAAACGAGTTTTGATCATACTATATATATTTTATACTTTAATAATTTTATTGTCATCAGGATACTCAATTCTTATATGATAAATACCTCTAAGAACTGGCAATAAACCACTTGAGCCATCAACTTTACCTTTTATTCGAGTTAATTCATCCATAGTTAAAGGACATTCAGAAAGTTGCCCAGCAGTAACTCGCATATTTATTATTTTATCAATCATGGCTTCAATCTTCATAATATCAGGTTCTTTAATTGAACGTACTGCAGCCTCCACTGCTTCACATATCATAAGGATGCCGGTTTCTTTAGTATTTGGCTTAGGTCCAGGATATTGAAATTGAACTTCTTCAACATTTTTATCTTCTTCTAAGGCTTTACGATAAAAATATTCAACTCTTGTTGTGCCATGGTGCATTGGAATAAAATCACTTACTATAGTTGGAAGTCCATATTCTTTAGCAAAAACTAATCCATCTGTAACATGATTTTTAATTATCTTTGCACTCATTACAGATGTGAGATTATCATGGCGATTTTCACCAGCATATTGATTTTCAATATAATATTCAGGTCGAGCCATCTTACCAAGATCATGATAGTATGCTCCAACACGACATAATAATGAGTTAGCTCCGATAGCATCTGAGCAAGCTTCAGCTAAGTTTCCAACAACAATACTGTGATTAAAAGTTCCATTCGCTTCATTTTGTAATCTTTTTAACAGCGGGTGTTGAAAATCTAGTAATTCAATTAAAGTTAGATTAGTTGTAATACCAAACGAAACTTCTAATAATCCAATTAATCCATAAGTAACTATTGGAGATAAAATAGCAACGATTGATAAATTCATCATATCATTACCCATTAAGATCCAGGCATTACCTTTAAATAACCCTTGTCCAATAATAACAAGAGCACTACTACTTAATAATGCAAAAATAGCCGTAAATAACTGACTCCTTCTACGAAGTTGCCGTACCGCATAAATCCCTACAGAAGAATTGAACATAGCCGTAACCATAAATTCTACATTATTCCCAATTAAAATTGTTATAAGTAAAATAATAGATGTAATACCCATAAAAGCTATTCTGGCATCAAACATAATAGTTAAAACCATAGCTGCAACAGTTATTGGTATTAAATATTCAGATAATTCTAAATTTTGCTTGAATAAAAAAGCTAAACTAACTTCAATCAAAAATATTAATCCAATAAGTAAAACCATTCTCCAATCATCAAAAATATGTTTTCTGTATGTTAGTAAAAAAGTAAAGAAGAAAGATACTATTATTCCTATAACTAATATTCTTCCTACGTAAGCTAAAACAGTATCGCTTCGACTTTCTTGCATTGCTTTATTATCAATAGAAACTGAAAGCGAAAATAATTTTTGTAAATCATCTTCCGTAACTCTTGTATTAGCATCTAATATTCTTTCGTTTTTAAGGATTATACCTTTATTTCTAGGAACTCTATCTTGACGAGCTTTTTGACGACGTTCTGTTGTTTCCCGATCATAGATTAAATTGGGCTTCATAAATTCTACGATCAAAGAATAACCTAAATCACGACTAATACTAATATCATCAGGAAAACGGTTTGTAACCTCAAAACGTGCTTTTGTCCATGCATCTTGAATATCATTATAACTAACTGGTTCAGTTAACTCTGGCGCCTCGTTGTTATTTGTGACTATTGCTACTTGTTTGCTTAATATTTCTGAAATAGATATATCATAAATACCTTCAGCCCAACGATTACGAGATATTTGAATTATTTCTTTTTTAAGATTAGGTAAATCAATTATTAAATTATTTAAATCATCTGCTAAAAAAATTTCATTCCATTTGTCATCATTAAATGCAAAGTTATAATTTTCTTTAACTGTTTCCATAAGCACATTTAAAGCTGCACTATCAGATTGAACGTCTATACGTGATAAATTAAATTGTTCTGTAAACCTATTTCTATATAAAGTATCTTTAGATTTAGCTAATTTTTTATTTGCTAATTGAATCGAGTTAATATGATCAAAATAAGCTTCTATCACATTAATTTGCGTGATAACTACATTTTGTGATCGTAAAAAGAGAAAAGGTTCTGATGTTAATGCATCATCAAGATCTAATTGAAGCTCATTTGATGTTTTTAAAATTGGAAAATTAAATGGGGCAACCACTTCTTCTTGGGCTACATCATTCAATTGATATGAGTACAATAAAGTTTTACCTTGAGGAAAAAAGAATGATAAAAAAATAATTAATGTAGTTAATATAGCTATTTGCTGCCAATAATGATTAATTATTTTTCTTAACTGTTTATATAAGGATGGTTTGTTTGGACTTCTTAACATTTAATCTACCATTTAATCGCTGCAGAGGCCCAAGTATAGCCTGCTCCAAATGCTGCTAAAATAATATAATCTCCTTTTATTATATAACCCTCCTCAACAGCCTCAGTTAAAGCAATTGGTATTGATGCTGCTGTAGTATTCCCATATTTATGAATATTACTATAAACAACTTTCATATCTACATTCATCTTATTAGCAACCGCTTGACTAATACGAAAATTAGCTTGGTGCGGAATAATTAGTTTAATATCATTAATAGATAATTTATTATGAGCTAGTGCTTCATTAATCACTTCAGGAAATCGTTTAACTGCATTTCTAAAAACTTCGCGTCCATTCATATGTGGAGAAAAACGCTCAGAATCAAAAGTATTTGTTTTAAACCAACTTCCGGTACTAGTACCCGGCGCTTGCATCCAGAGATTTTTTATATTTTTACCTTCACAATGTAGATGTGTTGATAATATTTGGCTTTGATCATTACTTTTTTGAAGAATGGCTGCACCAGCACCATCTCCAAAAAGGACAGCAATATCTCTACCCTTGGTAGATTTATCAATCAGTTTTGTCTGCGCTTCAGCTCCAACTACTAATATATTTTTTGCCATTCCTGTTTTAATAAATTGATCTGCAATTGATAGACTATAAATAAAAGCAGAACATGCAGCTTTAATATCAAAAGCTCCAATTGTATTTAATTTCAAACTCTCTTGAAGCTGAGCGCTAACACCAGGGAAAAAATAATCAGAAGATAAAGTTCCAACAATAATCATATCTATTTCTTGAGGATCAATATCTGCATCTGATATAGCATTAAGTGAAGCCTGATGCGCTAGATCAAATGTCGAGATATCTTCTGTTGCCCATCTTCTTTCTTTAATACCCGAGCGAGCTTGTATCCATTCATCAGAAGTATCTATTATTTGAGATAGAGTTTCATTAGTAATAACATTTTCTGGGACATGAAACCCCATACCTATAATTTTACTTGAATTCATCATTCCCTAGTTTAATTAAATCTTTTAAATAATGAAAAAAGAGTCAATCTATAAGCCGAGTTCTGTAATTGATAGTCATTCATCTTATCTAAATATTGCTAATTAGATTACGCAATCAACCCTCCTCTCAAATGATACGGATAATATCTTGAGGTATACTTGATCTTGCACCAAATGGGGTTTACAAGCATCTTGTCTCACAACAAAACCTGGTAGTCTCTTACACTACCTTTTCACCCTTACTTCGAAAAAACGAAGCGGTATATTTTCTGTTGCACTTTCCATATTGCAATTTGCAACTCCTCCTGTTAGGAGGCATTCTATCCTGTGGTGCTCGGACTTTCCTCTCTTAATTTCACATTCAGCGGATTAAGAGTAACTATCCGATCGACTCTCTTTTCAATGATACCTAAAATTACAAATAAATTTATAAATGACTATATAGTTTCCCAGTAGAGGAATCGACTGCAACTATCACATGTTTGAGTGATATTTTGCGCTCTTACCTCAGAAACTACTTGTGGCGGAACAAATGCCCCACAACCTCCGCAAGCTGATCCTGACATCCTAACAACGGCTAATCCTTTTCTAGCCTTATGAATCCTATCATATTGAAATAGAGCGTTATCTTCAATAATTGCGCGATGGTTCTCTCTTGATGATTCTAAATTATCTTTTTCTTTTGAAGACTCTTTAATTAATTCTTCTAACTTTTCTCTACGAATGATTAAGTCTTCTCTTAAACTATCTAAATTTAATTCTTCATTCGTAACTTGTTTTTCTAAATTATCTTTTTCCTCTAAAAATTCTAAAGATTTTGTCTCAACTTCATCAAGGTTACCTTTTAGATGATCAATCTCATGCTGAAGAGCATCATATTGTTTATTTGATGTAACAAGAAACAATTGATCCTTATGTTTATCAATTTTTTCTTTGAAATCAATCATTTTTGTTTCGTCTTTATTTAATTCTAAGTTTAATTCTTTTATTCTCTCTTTAGCATTCTTTACTGATTGAACCAAAGAATCTTCTTTATCTTTTAATTCTTCTACTTTAACAGGTAAATCACCTAGCAATTCAGATATCTCTTGAAGATTTGAATCAATATTTTGTAGTTCTACTATTTGCTGAATAATAGTCATTTAGAGTTGGCCCTTTTCATAAATAAAAAATGCACCTTAATAGGTGCATTATTATTATTATTAATTAAAATGAAAAAACAATTTTATCGCTCGATTGCTCATTGAATAATATTTATAGATTTATTTTTACTCATAACAACCGTCAATTTAATGTATATAATCAATCATTGTGAATAAGAAAGGTTATTAAAATCATAATTTATTGATAATTGAAAACTTTTATTATTTATCAAGACTTCACCATTATCAATAGCAAATGAAATAGTTAAATTAGTATTATTAATTACATTTTCAATATTCAATTCAATCAATCCTGAAAATTGTTCTAAAGCTGAAGTATACTTATAATGTTTCTGACTATTTAAAAAAACAACCTGATCCCAGTATGTTCCGTAATTTTTTGAATATGTTAATAACAATTTATGTTTTATGTTTTTTGAAAGAACTCCGCTTAAACCTATATGATGAGCTTTAATTCTATTATTTGAAATATAATCACCTTCAGCAGTTAATCTTCCTTCTGTAAATAATGGATTACTTAATATATCTCCTTTATACGACCAACCTGATAAATAAATATAATGATTATAGTAACCATCCCAACCATATGAAGTCTCTGATTGTGGATTAGATCCACTTTGGTGAGTAGTGTTTATATATTCATACAGAAAAAGAGTTATTAAACTAGAGATATTGTTTTTTATCTCTATACCAAATAATCCATCAAAGCTTTTTCTTGTAATGCTTCTTTTCTTAAGTTCATCAAAAAAATATTGGAAGGCTCCACTTTTATCTTCGAATGGATGTTGATAATAAAATTTTATTTCTCGTTTTATTTTTTTTTTAGAATAAGATAAATCCCAAATACCTAAATGGTTTCCAAGGACATTTGCTTGTTCACCAATAAACCCAGAGCTTGATGCTGGCCTAGCAAAGATAACACGAAAATAATCTTGAAATGTTGCAGGTTGAAGGCCATGTATACTAGTTGCACCGCCCCAAATTGCTTCATGCACTAACCCTATGTTGAATTCTGATTTATCATTTATATATTTTTTAATATATAGATATTTTTCATGAAGATATGGGGCTTTAATATATTCACCCTTTGAAAACCAGCCATGAGTAAATCCACCTTTGATCCAAATTTCATTATTAAAAATTTTATATTTTCTATATTCATTCATCATTAATGAAATTTGAGGAATTGGGATTGAGTTATTCCCTCTAATTAATGATCCACTTGACAATAAAGACTCACTACTTATTTTTTGTTTCCAACGACCAATTTTTAATTCATAATCATTTACTCTTTTATATAAAAAACCAATTTGTAAAAAAGAATCTTTTATTTTTGATGGATAAATAACACTTGATATACCATAGCCAATAGAAGAGGTCTGATTACTATAAGACGTAAAAGAAAAAAGTTGATTGCTTGAAAAAGCTCCCAATTTATTAACTCTGTGCCAAAATGGATTAGAGCCACCATTTAACATTATATTTGATGTTGTTTTGATTGAAAGTGGGTAATTAGATGCAAAGGTCTGTTGAGCTAAAAATAAAAAAACCCAAATAATAATCTTATTTGAGCTTTTTGATAAATAATTATAAAAAATATTAATTTTAAATAATTTTTTTAGATGTTTTTTCAATCCATTCTGAATCTTCATCTTTATATGATGAACTATATTCTGGAATAAAATTTTCAAGAGCTTGAACCACTTTATTAATATTATAAGATTTTGCAGAATTAGTTATTTTATTAACATTGAGAAGTAATTGTTCCCAATTATTCCCAGTATCATTTTTCATCATTAATATTTTTTCGTGGTTGGTTTCCATTACGTTCTCATCTTTTGTTTGCAATTCTTCATAAAGTTTCTCTCCAGGTCTTGAACCAATATATTCAATTGATATATCTTTTTCTGGCTCTAAGCCACTTAGACGAATTAGTTCATAAGCAATATCTTTAATATTAACTGGATTCCCCATATCTAAAACGTAAACTTCTCCACCTGAGCCCATAGCACCCGCTTGTAAAATTAATTGAGCTGCTTCAGAAATAGACATAAAATATCTCTGCATTTTTGAATCAGTTATAGTTACTGGTCCACCATTTTTAATTTGTTCTTGAAAAGTAGGTATGACGCTTCCTGAACTACCAATTACATTACCAAATCTTACTGCCATATATTTTACTTTTGAATCAATGGCTTTACTTTGAATTAGTTTTTCAGCGACTCGTTTAGTTGCACCCATAATATTAGTAGGGTTTACAGCTTTATCTGTGGATACTAGCACAAATCTATCTACTCCATAGTCTTCTGATACATCCATTAAATTTAGTGTTCCATTAATATTTGTCAACACAGCTTCCCAAGGGTGATTTTCTTGCATTGGTACATGTTTATATGCGGCAGCATGAAAAACAACATCTGGTTTAAAAGAAGCAAAAACTCTATGTAAAAGTGCTTTATCTCTTATATCACCAAGAATTGCCTGGAATGAAACTGGGTGTTGATTTTGTGAACATTCACGTTCAATTTTAAAAAGGTTATGCTCACTTTGGTCCATCAGGACTAGAAGATCTGGGTCAAAGGTCAAACAATTTTTTACAAGCTCTGAGCCAATTGAACCACCAGCACCAGTTACTAAAACTTTTTTTCCGTAGATATATTGAGAAATAGATGAACGATTAAGCTCCACTTCTTTTCTGCCTAATAAATCAACCATAGAAACTTCACGAACAGATTTCATTGAAACTTTGCCACCTATAAGTTCAGAAAATGTGGGTACTGTACGATAGTTCTTTCCGATAGACTTACATATTGCTACTATTCTTCTCATTTCAATATTTGTTGCTGTTGGAATACAGATTATTATTTCATCATATGGCATTTTTAATTCAGACAATTGATCTATTGAGCCAATAATTGGGATACCATGAATTGTCGCCCCAATTTTTCCGCCATCATCATCTAAAATTCCGACTACTATATAATTTAGTCCTCTATTATCACGAATTTCACGGATAATTTTTTCAGAACTTCCACCACCACCAATCATGATTAATTTTCGTCTACCATTAATTGATGGGTTATTAGATAATTTATTTAAAGATTTACTTAAATTAGAAAAATAAATTCTTACTGCAGCTCTACTTGATGCTAAAAATATTGTACATAATATGAAATCAATAAATAAAACTGATTTTGGAAACCCTGAAAATCCATGAATAAGAACAAAAAGAGTTATGGAACCCATTGTTCCTAGAGAACTGGCTTTTAAAATATTTATTAAATCTGACATGCTTGTATATCGCCACATACCTCTATACATACCATAGGTTAAGAAAGAAATCATTTTTGCGCCTAAAAAAATTGGGGTAAAATGTTTAAGCATAAGAATGGATTGATTAGATAGGCTAAAATCATATCTTAGTAAAAAAGCTAAAATTATTGATAATATTATAAATCCAATATCAGCAATAACAAATTTTATATGATTTCTAGATTTTTTACTGTTTTTAGACATTATTTGATACAAAACTCCTGAATAAAATAATATTTATTATCTATGAACAGAGCTTAAGTTATTAAGTGATAAAATCAATGTGATTTTTATCACAATTAATTTTTTATAAAATTTTTATAAAAATTAGGCAATTTATTAAAAAGCTTAGACCTTTTCTTTCTTAAAAAATAAATAAACTCCTCAATGATTGTCATCATCGGTCTTGAAATAGTATTAATATTTAAACTATAAAAACTATTGTTTATAATTGACCTTCGCCAACTACCTTTAATTATTGCATTATCATAATTAATTAGATTTTTTTGTAATGCATAAAAATTATCATATTTAGAAGCTCTCAAAGAACCATTGATTTCAAAATCCCATGCAGATTCACCTGATTTTAAAATCTCTTTTAATATAGATTTTTTCCAAATAGATGGCATTAATGAGGTTTTATAAGGTGTTTTACGAGGAAGTTTCCCAACCAACTTATTAAATACTTTAGGTTTGTGAGAGATGGTTAGCCTAAGATAATTTGGACTGTTTAAATCTATCCATTTTGATATTTTTTCAAAGTAATTAGATGAAACTTTACTTACTATAAATAAATCTTCTAATAATAATAATACATATTCACTTTTTAAATTATCAATTGCTTTAATCAAATTATCCGACCAAGATATATCAGTCCCGACCTTAATAGTATTAACGTTTAATTCTTCACATTCTTTTTCATTTGATAAAAGAAAAATATTTAAGCTGCAATCTTTCCAGTAATGATGAAAAGATTTAAAGAAGGGGCTCCATACATCAGAGAATGAGTCGCATGAAACCACCAGCAAGTCAATATTAGGTTTTTGATCCAAAATATTTTATTTCAAAATAAAAATTTGAGAATCTTCATTTATATATATTCAACCAATGTTCGATCATTTCATCCATTAGCATCTCAAAAGTATAATGAGGCTCCCAATTTAAGGTTTTTCTTAATTTTGAAGAATCACCTCTTAAATAATCTAACTCCTCTGCCCTTAAGAACTTTAAATCTTGCTCAACATAATCTTTATAGTTTAATCCTAATTTATTAAAAACATAATTACACATATCACCAACAGAATTTGTGACTCCAGTTGCACAAACAAAATCTTCAGGTTTAGAATGATTAATTATCATGTGCATTGCTCGAACATAATCTTTAGAATGCCCCCAATCACGATATGCTTTTAAATTACCAAGGAATAGCTTATTCTGAAGACCTTTATTAATTCTAACAGCTGCTTTTACAACCTTATTAGTTACAAAGTTAGATCCACGTCTAGTTGATTCATGATTAAATAAAATTCCATTTACTGCAAATAATTTATATGCATTTCTATAATGCTTTACAATATTGTAACCGAATACTTTGCTACATCCGTAAGGACTTGTTGGACTCATTCTTGTTGTTTCTCTTTGATATCCATCCTCGTCAACTGAGCGTCCGAACATTTCTGATGAAGATGCTTGGTAGAATCTTGCTTTAGGGTAATTATTTTTATATGCCTCTAAAATATTTAGCACTCCTAGTGCATTTGTTTGGACAGTGAATTGAGGGATTTCCATACTTATTCGTACATGACTTTGAGCGGCAATGTTATAAATTTCATCAGGCTTAATAGACCTAATCATTTTTTCTAATGAACTTACATCAAGTAGATCTCCGTACTCTGTCTCAACTCCATTACCAATTAAGTGATCGATTCTACTCTCTTGGTGTTCTGCAATAGAATTTCGCCTAACTATACCATATACTTCATAATCTTTTTCTAGTAAGTATTCTGCAAGATAACTTCCATCTTGCCCATTAATTCCAGTTATAAATGCTTTTTTTTTCATTTAAAAATATCCATTTCTTTTAAATCTGGCCAATCTTCTATAACCCATTGTTTAGGTTTAGTTTTTATTGCTTCTGGTAATTTTTTTAACCCTAATTCTGCAGTTTCAGGTGTCATGTAATAATG
>Ga0209335_10002097_pt1 | contig 21601 bp, 10 predicted proteins | sample COG_09_FD_184753 | JGI IMG/M metagenome (GOLD analysis project Ga0209335, IMG submission 184753) | Pelagic Microbial community sample from North Sea - COGITO 998_met_09 (SPAdes) (version 2) | ecosystem: Environmental > Aquatic > Marine > Neritic zone/Coastal water | place: Helgoland, sampling...
GATAGTAATACTACTAATGATCCAACAGTAGTTAATATAACAGCTTCTCCGGGAATAGAGGCAACTAAAACAGCAACGGTTACAGATAATGGTGATGGAGTTTTGGGTAAAGGAGATATAGTTAGGTATGATATTAAATTGACTAATACCGGTAATATCAATTTACAAAACATTAGTATTTTCGATCAATTTTTATCTAATGCTGGAAGCTCACTAAACTTAATTTCAGGCCCATCATTTTCCGGATCGTCTCTTGGATCAGCGGCAGGAAATCTTAAGCCGAATGAAATAGCTAATTATATAGCATATTATATAATTGAACAAGATGTAGTAGATGCCGGTGGATTCACTAATCAGGTGATTGCCTCAGCAACTTCAAATGATGGAAATGTAAGTGATATAAGTGATGATGACGATGATACAGATGGAAATTTAGTTAATGATCCAACACTAATCTCAATTACACCTACCCCTTCAATTGAGGCAACTAAAATTAGTCAGGTAACAGATAACGGTAACGGATTAACAGGTGTTGGTGATGTAATTAATTATGTTATTACTATTAAGAATACAGGAAATGTTAGCTTAAGTAATGTAACAATAACAGATATATTAAATGATGGTAACGGTAATTCACTTACTTTATCAAATGGGCCAACATTCGGGGGGTCTTCACAGAATTCTATAAATGGTAGATTAATTCCAGGAGAAACAGCAACATATAATGCTTACTTAATAGTTAATCAAAATCAAGTTAACACGGGGTTGGTTTCGAATACAGTAAACGTAGTGGCAAGTAGTCCTGGACAAACTAATAATATAAGTGACCAATCTGATAACGGAAATGATACTGATGGTAATGTCCTAGATGATGCTACAATTAACCAATTTGATATAAATTCTTCTTTAGAAATTACTAAAACAGCTAGCATAGTAGATGCAAATAGCAATGCTCAAAATGATCTTGGAGACTCTATAGTTTATACAATTACTGTTGAGAATACTGGGAATGTTGCTTTATCAAATCTTGTTTTAATAGACGTGCTAAAGGATGGTAATAACAATACACTTAATTATACGCAATCAATTAGTTTTAACTCATCCAGTTTGGGGTCATCTTCAGGAAATTTAAAAGTTAATGAAATTGCAACATATACTGCAACCTATACAATTGATCAGAGTAATGTAGATTCAGGTAGAATTAAAAACTCAGTATCAGCTGTTGCTTCAGACCCATTAAATTCAAGTTCTGTTTCCGATTTAAGTGACGACGGAATTGATAGTGATGGAAATATAACTAACGATATAACCGAAACCTTAATATATCAAAACCCAATAATTAAAGTTGTTAAGAGTGCATCAGTTGTTGATATAAATTCAAACAGCAGTAATGATAGTGGAGATGTAATTGTTTATAATATCACAATTGAAAATACGGGTAATGTTAGTTTATCAAATCTCACTTTAGTAGATAATTTAACCGATGGAGATGGAAATGCATTAGCCCTTTCAGAAGGACCAGTCTTTACCTCTTCAAGTGCTAGTTCTGCACAAGGAAGTCTTCTAGTAGGAGAAATCGCAACATACACCGCCTCTTATACTATATCTCAACTTGCCGCTAATTCAGAATCTATAAATAACTCAGTTCAAGCAATAGCAAGTAGTCCAGGAAATTCAAATAATGTATTTGACATTAGTGATGACGGTGATGATTCAGATGGAAACACAACTAATGATTCAACAGTAGTTGTAACAACTTCAGGCGGATCAATAGAAGTCACTAAAACAGCAGTAGTTTCCGACAATGGTGATGGGACCAACGGAGGTGGAGATACAATTAATTATACTATAACCATAGAAAACATAGGAGGTCAATCCATCACTGGAATTACTCTTGTTGATAATTTAACAGATAATAATGGAAACACATTAACCTTAGATTTAGGACCAAATTTCTTGAGTTCATCACAGGGATCTGTTCAAGGGACTCTTCTTGCAGGGGAGATTGCAACCTATTCTGCAAGCTTTGTCATTACTGGAGCTTCCGCAGACAGTGGATTAATTCAAAACAGTGTAGTGGTAACAGGAAGTAGCCCAGGGAATACTAACGATATTACTGATACTTCGGATGATGGAAATGACACTGATGGAAACACAACAGATGATCCAACGGTAGTTTATACTTCATTAGCACCAGCTATAGAAGTTACTAAAACAGCAACGGTTGCTGATAATGGGGACGGAGTAAATGGAGCTGGTGATACTATTAATTATTTAATTTCTATTGTTAACACAGGAAACGTAACTATTACTTCTCTAAACTTAGTTGACACAATAACTGATGGAAATGGAACCTCGTTAACTCTAACTTCTGGTCCAAGCTTTGTTTCAAATTCTAATAATTCAAGTCAAGGATCAATTATTTCTAACGAAACAGCTATTTATTCAGCCAGTTACATAATTTCTAGTTCAGCTGCTTTAACCTCTCAGATTCAAAATACAGTAACTGTAACAGGAAGTAGCCCTGGTAATTTAAATGATGTTTCTGATGTTTCTGATAATGGAAATGACAGCGATGGTAATACCACTAACGATCCAACACTAGTTCTAATCGCTGACTTAAAATCAATGGAAGTTACCAAAATAGCTACTGTTGCGGATAATGGGGACGGAGTTAATGGAGTTGGGGATACTATAAATTATGTCATTACTATAAAGAATAATGGAAATGTAACGATAAATTCTTTAAGCCTTACAGATATTCTAACTGATGGAAATGGAAATGCCTTAATCTTAACATCAAATCCGACATTTATTTCCAATTCAAATGGATCAAATCAAGGTTCAATTATAGCTGGAGAAACATCAACCTACAACGCTAGTTTCCTAATTACAGAAAACACAGTAAATTCTGGAAGTGTTAATAATTCTGTTACAGTAATAGGAAGTAGTCCTGGCAATAGCAACGACGTTTCGGACATAAGTGATGATGGAGATGATACTGACGGCAATACTTCAAACGACCCAACTGTTGTTAGTTTTAATATCAACAGTTCAATTGAAGCAACAAAAACAGCCTACACCATCGACAATGGAGACGGAAGTATAAATGCTGGTGATACCATTGTTTACACGATTACTATAAATAATACAGGTTCTACACAACTTTCATCAATTACGCTAATTGATACTTTAAAAGATGGCAACAATAATGTTCTTCAGTTATCTTCAGGGCCACTCTTTGTTTCCTCTACCCAGGGATCTTCCCAAGGCTCATTGAATCCCAGTGAAAGTGGAACTTACTCGGCAACCTACATAATTTCTAATAATGATGCTGCAACGGGGAAAGTTATAAATACTGTAACAGTAAACGCTTCTAGCCCAGGAAATAACAATGATGTAACAGATATAAGTGATGATGGAGATGATTCTGATGGAAACACAACTAATGACCCTACTATAATTGAAATCATTTCTTTACCTGAAATAGAAGCAACAAAAGTAGCAAGTATAGTAGACCTCAATCAAAACGGTGTAAATGACGTAGGAGATAGAATTGATTATATCATTACGATTGAAAACAAAGGCAATATCACAGTAAGTGGTTTAGGATATATAGACACACTTTCGGACGCCAGCGGTAGAGAACTTATTTTAACAACCCAACCAACGTTTGGATCCTCTTCTCAAAATTCTCCAGAAGGAATACTTGCTCCGTCAGAAACGGCAAATTATACAGCTACTTATTTAATTGGCCAAAGAGCAGCAGATTCTGGAGTAATCAGAAACTCTATTGTATTCAGAGGTAACAGTCCAGGTAAGGTAGGAGATGTTTTTGATATTAGTGATGATGGAGATGATATTGATGGAAATACAGCTGATGACCCAACAGAGATATTTACTGTATCTAATGTTGGTATGGAGGTAACTAAAACAGCAGAAATTACCGATAATGGTGATATTGAAATAGGTGCAGGAGATATAATTACCTATAACATAAGTGTTGAAAACAAAGGAAATTCAACTTTAAGTGATCTTCTTATTATTGACTCTCTAACAGATGGAAATGGCAATACTTTAACCTTAAGTAATGGTCCATTCTTTTCAGGATCCTCAGAAGGATCTCCAGAAGGAGTTTTAATTAAGGGAGAAACCGCTACATACATTGCTTTTTATATAATTGATGCTATTGATGTTGCTTCAGGAATAATAATAAACACGGTTGAAGCGTCTGCAACTGGACCAAATCAGAACATTAGAATCACAGATATTAGTGATGATGGAGACGATACTGATGGAAATTCTTTAGATGACCCGACTGAGGTTTTATTGCAAGAAATTCCAGCTATTGAGATAACTAAAACAGCTTCAATAACAAACAACACAGATGGCATTGTAGATGCTGGAGATTTAATTTCTTATGACATTTTAATTGAAAACACGGGTAATACACTATTAAAAAATATTGTTCTTGAGGACACAATGACTGATGGAAACGACGGTATATTGAGTTTAACAAATGGGCCATTCTTTACGGGATCTACATTAGGATCCTTAGAAGGAAGCTTAAAAATTGGTGAAATTGCTTCGTATATTGCATTCTATAATATAGAGTTAAGTGCAGCAGAGACAGGCCGCATCATCAATAGTGCAAATGCTTCTGCTCAAAATTTAGAGGGATCTTTATACATAGAAGACACCTCAGATAATGGTGATGATACCGACGGAAATACTACAGATGATCCTACAGTTATTTTAATCTCTCCAACACCGTCTTTAGAGGTAACTAAAACAGCTTCATTAACGAATAATTCAGACTATATGAGTCCAGGTGATGAAATAATATTTACGATTTCAGTTGAGAATACAGGAAACGTAAATATAATCGATTTAGTAATTGATGATGTCATGACAGACGGAAACGGATCTTCAATCTATTTAACGAGATCACCTTATGAAGTTTCTGCTACAAACGGTTCTTCACAAAATTTAATTAGTCCGGGAGGGGTAATCGTGTTTAATGCTAATTATCTAGTAACTCAGTCCGATATTTATTCAGGATTTATTGAAAACATAGCTCGTGTATCAGGGACATCAATAAATTATAATGATCCTATTTTTGATTTGAGTGATAACGGGGATGATACGGATGGTAACACATTAGATGACTCAACGATAATCAAATTAGAGTCTGATTATACACCTAAATTAGAGGTTTACGAATTGGTTACACCAAATGGTGACCAAAAAAATGATTATTTAATAATTCGAGGAATAGAGGATTATCCAGATAATATTTTAAGAATTTATAATAGGTGGGGTGTTTTAGTTTTTGAAAGCAATGGATATCCTGGCCCTGGTAATTCAGAGATATTTACAGGATACTCTAATGGGAGAATTACTATCAGTAAAGACGAAAAACTTTCTTCTGGAACATATTATTATGTTTTAACATTCCCATCAAATAATAATCCTGGGAAGAGTGAATATGTGGGGTATTTATATTTACAAAACGATTTGCAAAATGAATAGAGTATTTAGAAAATATTTATTTGTATTATTGGGACTAGTTTCCAGTTCTCTTTGTGGACAGCAGGAATCTCAATTTACCCAATACATGCATATCCCTCAATTTTTTAATCCAGCTTATGCAGGAAATCGTGGAATAATGAGCTTAAGAACAATAACTAGGTCGCAATGGGTAGATTTAGAGGGTGCTCCAAAAACTAGTTTAATTTCATTTGACACTCCGGTTGGGGCTGACAATAAAGTTGGTCTTGGTGGCACTATTTTTTATGAGCAAATAGGCCCTTTGACTGAAACTAATTTTTCTTTTGATTATTCATATTCTATAAACTTTATGTTTTCTAAATTATCGTTTGGACTTAAAGCGGGTTTAAATTCATACGATATTGATTTCAACAAACTAAATATTTACGATCGAACAGATCCTTATATTGGTTTTTCTGTAGACAACAAATTTCAACCACAAATAGGAGTAGGAATATTTTATAATACTCAAAGTTATTATATGGGGATTTCTGCGCCAAACCTTTTAGAAAGAAAATATTTTGATTTGGTAGATACGGAATCGAGTTTCTTTTCTACTTTTTCAAAAAAAATTCATTTATATTTTATTGGCGGCTATGTTTTTGATTTAAATCCCTCATTAAAATTTAAGCCAGCTACCTTGGTTAAGGTAGTCAAGGGAAGTCCAATTCAGTGGGATCTTTCTCTTAACTTTATACTAAACAATAACTTTACGTTTGGCGTTGCAAATCGAATTGATTCTGCAATCACAACAATGGCAGGTATTCAGTTGTCAGATTCAATGATGATTGGGTTTAGTTATGACTTTACTTCAACTGAAATAAGAAATTCAACAAGTGGATCTTTTGAGGTTCTTTTTAGATTTGATTTTGGAACGAACAGAAAAATATTGACACCTAGGTTTTTTTAAATTATGAATTTAAACACATTGAATATTAAATATTTTGCTACTACATTTTTGCTGGTATTCATCTGTGTTATGAATAATTTGAATGCTCAAAATACCTTAAATAGAGATAAAATTGAAATAATTATAGGATCTTATAAAAATGAAAATAATGCATACCTCCATAAAATAAAATTAAAAAAGAAAGGATTTAAAGGAGTTCGAGTTCTTCCAAAAAAGAATGAATTTTTTAAAGTATCCATAAATCAGTTTAAAACTTTAAAAGAAACAAATCAATTTATAGATAGTGTAGGCATTAAAAAAATTGATTACTGGCTTTTTTATCAAGAAGACTATAAAGCTTCTATAGAAATTGTTACAAATGAAATTGATTCACTCAATGTTAAAACTTCAACTATTCCAGTCGAGGAAATAATACAATCACAGGTTAAGGATTCCATTATAATTTTTATAAAAGAAAATGAAAATAAGGTTTCTTCAAATTCAAAAACACACAAAGATACTTCAGTTGATATAGAGTCTTCTATTGATTTAATAGAAACGTTTAACGATAATCTTGATATTTCAGAACATTTAGATTCTATTAACTCTATTTATTTAAAAACACAAAGCATTGATTCAATTATTCAACCTGATTTTGAGGCTGAAGTTTTAGATTCCATATTTCCTTTTGATATATTCCAATTAGAAAATAAAATAGCACTTGATTTAGCTTCATCTGGAGTTTTAGATTCCATATTTCCTTTTGATATATTCCAATTAGAAAATAAAACAGCAGTTGATTTAGCTTCATCTGGAGTTTCTAGTATATTTTTTGATGAATCTAAAATAGATTCTCTGTCTAATTTAGTTGATTTAAAGAATAAGGCTAGTGTTAATAATATATTTTCGGCGAAAAGTAATTACGAGGCGTATGAGTTTTCTCCAGCAATAGAACGCTATCTTAAATTGGCCAGATCCGGCAAGGTAAATAAAGAAATATTCAAAAACTTAGCAATTGCTTACTACAACAACAGTCAGTACGATTTAGCTACAGTTTGGTTTAATAAATTAATTACTTCCTATCCTAAAAACCTTGACCCAAAAATTTATTTTAAAGCATCTGTTGCTTTTAAAAGTATAGAGGCATATGATGCTGCAGATGAATTTTATAAAAAATATGTTGAATTAAATAAGCAACCTATTTCACAAAAGTATTTAGAATCGAATTCAAATTATTTAGATACCATTTTAAAAAATAGCGGAAACTATAACCTGTTCAAAACAAATATTAATACAGAAAATTCAGATTTCGGATTGAGTTTTTATGATAATGATAAAGTTGTATTTGCCTCAAGTCAAGATGCGACTGGGAGCAAAAAATTCAAATGGTCTAATGAACCCTTTTTAGATTTATTTACAGCTCAAATTGATTCACTTGGTAATTTGTCGGAACGTGAGCAGCTTAAAGGAAATGTCAACACAAAGTATCATGAGTCTACTGCCTCAATAAGTAAAGATGGGAATACGATGTATTTTACTCGAAACAACTTTTATGAGGGTAAATTAAAATCTTCAAGAGACTATGAGGTAAAGTTAAAGATCTATAAAGCAACTAAGAGTCAAGATTCATGGGGTAACATTGAAGAACTTCCATTTAATGGAAATCAGTATTCTACTGCTCACCCTATTTTAAGCCCAGATGAAAAAAAGTTATATTTTTCATCTGATATGCCTGGAACTTTTGGTATGTCTGACATTTGGTTTGTTTATATTTTTGATGATGGAGTTTTCAGTCAACCCATTAATTTAGGTCCAAATGTAAATACAGAGTTTAGAGAATCATTTCCTTTTATTGATTCTGAAAATAAGTTTTATTTCTCAAGCGATGGAAAACTAGGACTTGGTGGTTTTGATGTTTTCGAAGCTAAATTAAATGCAAGAGGTTACCCATATGAAATTTTAAATGTTGGAAAACCTGTTAATTCAGCATTTGATGATTTTGGATATGTTTATAATGACAAACGAAAATTTGGATTTATATCATCCAATCGAAATGGGTTAAATGGAAGCTCTTCTGACGAAGTATATAAAATTGTAAAAACAGATATTTTTAGTAGATCTACAAAAAGTTCTTCCCAATGTGAGGGAATCATTAAAGGTATTGTTTTTGACAAATACACTAAAAAAACACTTGTAGGAGCAACTATTGAACTATTAAATAAAAATAATAATATAATAAAAGAAGTTGAGTCAAATAATTTAGGAGAATTTGTTTTTAATGAAAATTTAGATTGTTCTGAATCTTATTTAATAAGAGTTTCAAACGGCATTAGTTATAATAGTAGAATTTTGACTTTAGATTTAAAGCAAGATCAGAATATTTATGAAAACATAGATTTAGAATGGTCAACAAATTGTTTACCAGATGATTTAATTTGTGTTTTAGGTATTGAACCAATTTACTTTGACTTAAACAAAGCTTCTTTAAAAGGTAGCTCTATACTTTCATTGAACAAAGTGATAATTGCAATGACTAAATACCCTAATATGATATTACAAATAAGCTCTTACGCTGACTCTAGAGCTTCAATTCAATACAATAAAGATCTTTCTCTTAGAAGAGCAACCAAAACTAAAAATTGGCTTACAAGTAAAGGGGTTAATTCGAGTCGATTAATAATTAAAGCTCTGGGTGAAGAAAATATAGATAACGTCTGTTTAGATAACCCCGGTTGTTCTGAGGAAGAATATCAATTGAATAGAAAGTCTACTTTTAAGATACTTCATTTTTAGATACATAAACTAATTTATTTATTTGATTAACAAGACTTTCAATGATTTTAAAATTCAAATTTTTAAAATCATTAATCATAATCATAATTAGATTTTTATTTTTTTTAACTTCTATAAACAAACTAATGGCCAAAATTATTTAAGTAGTTGTGCTTGTCAAACATTATACACTAAGACTTCGTTTTTGTTTTAAAGCAAGATTATTTATTGATTTAACAGGTTTAGCAGTAGCAATGCAGTACTAATTTTTGTTTATGCACAAACTATTTAAATTAAATTTGAGTCAAAACAAATCCTATGGAATATTTATTTCATAATGAATTCCCTAAGGGAGTAAGTCGAATATGTATAAAAGGAGAATATTTCACCTTGGACGAGTTTAATGAACTAAAAGAGAAATATTTATCAAATTCTTCACATGAATCGATATGAATTGTTAGAAATTATTTTATTATTATTATTTTGTATATTACTATTTACAATTTTAAAAATTTAATGTTTTGAGATTAATTTTTATATTGCTTATTGTATGTGATATTTGTTTCGGTCAACAAGACCTTAATCAAGAAATAAGTTCATTAAGAGATTCTGTTTTATATTATAGGTATTCAGATCCAGATAAAGCTTTAAACTTTGGCTTTGAAGTTTTGAAAATTGCTGATTTTTCAAATCCATCCCAATCTCTTGTTGGGGTCCACTCTCAAATAGGAGAAATATTATATTACCGTGGTCTTTATGCTGATGCTATTAGCTTTTATGATGAATCAATTAAATTATTTGAAGCTATACCTATAGAATTTCGAGGTGAAAAAAAAATTTCTCTTCCTCCTTGGATATTGATAAACATAGGTAACGTTTATTATGTAAATAATGATTTTGAAAATTCAACTTTAAAATACAACGAGGCTTTATTGAATTTCAATTTATTTGAAAATATTCAAAATAAAAACTTTGGACTTGCTACTGTTTACGATAATTTAGGATCAATCGCAGAGTTGAAAAATGATTTTAAATTATCGATAGAATATTACTCTAAAGCTTATGAAATAAGAAAGAAAAAGAATAAAATAGAAGATTTATTGGTCTCCGAAATGCATCTTATGACAGTTAATATGAGTCAGCATAATATGTTTAATGTTAATAAACATTTTATTGAAATTGAAAGATTATATAAACAAGAAAAGAACGATTATTTAGATGATAATTTCAGTAAAAGCTTTACTACTCGAAACTATGGTTATGCATATAAACACATGGGCAACTACTATTTAAAAGCTGAAAAATACAAAGTTGCTAAAGAGTTTTTCGAAAAATCTAAAGAATTACTTACCGAATTTCCTTATGAACTACCATCTCTCCAATCAAAAATAGCAGAATGTTATTTAGGCTTAAAAAATTATGAAAAAGCTATTACTTCTGCAAATCATAACATTAAATCAATTAAGTTAAATCTCTTTAATAAATCAAAATTAAATAATTATAAAATTCTCGAAAAGATTTACCTTAAAAAAGGAGATCTAAAAAATTTAATTAAAATTAAAGATTCACTACTAGTAGTTTCTAGAGCTGGATATGATATGAATATTGTTAATAAAATGAGTGATTTAGAAACTAATATTATTCTATCTAAAAAAAAATCAGAAATAAATGATAGTCGAATTAAGTACAACACTTATTTATTCATTTTAATAATATGTTTTATAATTTTAACTTTCTCTCTTGTATCGCTTCGTTTAAACTTTAATCTAGAAAAAGAGAAGTCTAAAAAAATATTGAATGAAAAGACAATAATAGAAAATGATTTAAACCATAAGAAATTGGAATTAATAAATAAATCTAATTTCATTTCTAAACGAAATGAAAATTTAAATTATTTATTAGATTCAATAGATTCTTCTAAAATTAGTGCTTCCAATTCTTCAAAACAAATTAAACAAAAAATAAAAGATCTTTTACGTACTGAAAAATTAAATGATCGTTTTGAAAAATATTTTGAAGATGTATATCCAGGATTTTTTAAATCATTAATTAGTTATTCAAGTAATTTAACTCAAAACGATTTACGTTTTTGTGCTTATTTAAAAATGAACCAAAGTACAGATGAAATTGCCAAACTAACAAACATTTCTATTCGAACTGTAGAGAGTAAAAAATATCGATTGAAAAAGAAATTTAAAATTCAAAAAGACAAAAGTTTGACAGGCTTTATTCATTCTATATAATACGATTTAGCTTTAAAAAACATTATCATTTTAAACTTTCAATCGATTAATCTTTCGTAGAAAGAATAAATTGTAGTAAATATCCAAAGAAAATTGTAAGTACAGTTCCAATTACATTCAACCATAGATAGCTGATAACATCTAGATAACAGATATAAATTGTAAGTGCTTCTGATACTATAGCTGCATAAAAAACAGCTTGTCCTTTGATGGTTTTTAAGAAAATTGCGACTACAAAAACTCCCAAAATCGTTCCGTAAAAAATCGATCCAATGATGTTCACCAGTTGAATTAAATTTTCGAACAAACTTCCAAAACTTGCAAACATAATTGCAATAACTCCCCATAGTAGGGTAAAGAATTTAGATGCATTTACATAGTGCTTTTCAGCCAAATGACCTCTGTTTCTTTTGTATAGGTCAACTACCGTTGTTGCTGCCAATGCATTGAGTTCAGATGCTGTTGAGCTCATGGCAGCCGAGAGTATAACGGCTAATAATAGACCGATTAAGCCTTGAGGTAAATATTTCAGGATAAAAGAAATAAAGACATAATCTCTGTCATTTGTTTCAATTTCTGGGGATGCGGCTTTAATTAAGGTTTTGGCTTGGGTTCGAATTTGTTTTTCTTGAACATCCAATCGTGCAACTTCTTCCAAGTTGATTGAATTTTCATCAAGAAGACGCATTCTTTTAAGATCTTGAATTTGACTTAGTTCTAGTTCTAATACTTTAAATTCATCTGCATAACTTGAATTCTTGACCACCTCAATTGCTTTTGGATTGAAGTTTATAGGTGCCGGTTCGAATTGATAAAAAACAAAGACCATAACCCCAACAAGAAGTATGAAGAATTGCATAGGTACTTTTAAGAAGCCGTTCATGATCAACCCAAGTTGACTCTCTTTAACGGATTTTCCAGACAAATAACGCTGCACTTGACTTTGATCTGTCCCAAAGTAGGAGAGTGCCAAAAACAGCCCTCCAGTTATTCCGCTCCAGAAAGTATATCTGCTGTTAAAATCTAAGCTAAAATCTATTACTTCTAGCTTTCCAGTTGCGCCAGCAATGGTAAGGGCATTAATAAAACCAACATCGGCAGGGAAGCTGTTTATGATGAAAATAAAGGCTGTAATCATCCCAAAAAAGATGATGAACATTTGTTGTTTTTGTGTTACATTAACCGCACGTGTTCCTCCGATAAGGGTATATAAAATAACCATGAATCCAATGAGTAGTATTAAAATTTTAAGGTTCCAGCCTAAAACAACACTCAATATAATTGCAGGTGCATATATAGTAATTCCAGCAGCTAAACCACGTTGAACCAAAAACAACACAGCGGTTAGGGTTCTTGTTTTTAAATCAAAGCGTTCCTCTAAAAATTCATATGCTGTAAATACTTTTAGTCGGTGGTATATTGGGATAAAAAAGAGGCAGATTATTACCACCGCAAGTGGTAACCCAAAATAGAATTGAACAAATCCCATTCCGTCATGATAAGCTTGACCGGGAGTAGAAAGGAAGGTAATTGCACTCGCTTGAGTTGCCATCACTGAAAGTCCTATGGTCCACCATCGGCTGCTGTTTCCACCCTTTAAGTAATCTTCAATTGAATCGTTTTTTCTGTTTTTCCAAACACCATAGAATACTATAAATGCAACGGTTCCTAAAAGGATAAACCAGTCCAATGCTACCATTTCTCGAATGTTTTCATGAATAAAATGAAAAGAATCCAATAGATTACATTTCCGAGGATTAAGTAGAAGTATATTTTATTTTTGGATGAAAACATAGTTATAGAGCTAGTAAATTAATGAGCAAACGATAAGCACCCGGAACACCTGCAGGTAATTCTCTAAAAAAGCTAATACCGGTGTATACTATCGTTCCTTTTCCATGAGGCGCAACAAGTATACTTCCAAATTTTTCAGATTCACCCAAGTCATTCATTCCCAATAAGGGAGTAAACCTTGCATCCCATTGATTTGGAAAATACAAGCCACGTTCTTGAACCCATCCTTCAAAATCTTTTGCTATTATTTTATGTGGTAGATTTAGTGCAGGATGTTTTGGATCCAGTATGCGAACATAACTATATTCATCCGTTACCCGATCCCTCGAGAGTTTTAAATCAAAAGGAGCTAATCTACTTGTTTTAAGCCCTCTGCTGGTGTTGTACTGAGTCACTAAGGTTCCGCCAGCTTCTGCAAAATCAAATAGCATTTGGTTTTTATATGCTAAAGATTCGATCACGTTGTATGCTCTAATTCCAATGAGGACCGCATCGTATTTTTTTAATTCTTCTAGAGAAATTGTTTCTATATCAATAGAGCTAATATCAATACCAACTGTTTTTAGACGCTCCATTACGGTATCTCCTGCACCGGCAATATAGCCCACTTTAATTTGAGGAAGTTTTAAATCCATCCGAACAACTCTAGCTTCACTAGGTTGAGCAATATATTGTTTTGGAATATGGGTGTAATCTAGGGTTTGAACTGCAAATAAATTTTCCTTTTTATTTCCTTGAATAGCAACAGGGCTCAACAAACCACTTTCTGCACTCACTAATGGTTTTAATTTATACTCTAAATATTGGGAGCTTCCTCTTCCATTAAGATTAACAGGAAATGCACTTTGAGAAGTTTCCCATCCTTTGGGATGAGATAATGTAACGGACCCTTTGTAATCAGTTCCATAACTGGTTATGTTTAAGCGAATGCTTTGTTCTTTTCCATCGGCAAAAAGAAAAACAGGTTGTTCAAAGTTAACACCCAAGGCTGGTAGCATATAAAAAGGACTTATAACTTCTCCTCGAACCGGATCTGTTTTTCGGTGTTTTACTGACTCTGTAAAAACTATTTTTTTTCCTGCAAGATTCAACTGAAAGTTCACTTGAATTGGACTTGGAGTTTGTGGTTTTCCAATCCAATCTTTATTATCAATAGTAAAAGTTCCTAAAGATCCTTTTTTTAGCAACCAGTAGGGAGTGCTAATTGAATTAGCCAAAGTGATTTTGAATGCTTTATTAAACCTAGTATTTGTTTCAAGGGGTTTGTCAAGCAAATCAAGAGTTGAGTTAACTTGAACACTTTCAAGTTGAATAGGAAGTTTACTTTGTTGAACCGCATTGATTGTAATTTTTAATTGCTCCCCAAGAACTCCATAAGGGCGTTCTGCATTAAATTGCATTTGTATTCCAGCACAATCTAAGATCAATTGTTTAGTCTCATCAAGTTTCCTTTCTTTCCATAAGCTAGCAGGGAGTTTGAGGATTGCTTCATGAATGTTCACTAATGTTTCTAAACTCTTCTGAGGTTGTTCAAAATCAAATGATTCGATTGCAGTAGCTACCATTTTTCCAATTGGACTTCCTCTTTCTAGTCTGGACCAGGTGGTGTTTATTCCTTCGAAAGGATCATTAGAGCGCGGGCGTTCTCCTCCAATAATTTCAATATATTCTGTTCTACTTCCCAAGGTAGGAGCACTTCCAAAACCTTGTGACTTATGAGAACTTCGACTTGATGCAGCAATTTCACTATTTGAGACTCCGGTTAATGGATTGAATACGCCTATTTCTAGAGACAGTAAATTTGATTTATCAGCTTTCTCAAATTTCTCTTGACTTCCATAAAACCACCAAGAGGTATTGAAAAATAAGCGTTGGGGTTGCCAAACTCCAAACTCTTTAAGTTGTTCTGGATATGCATCAGTATTGTTGCTTAGCCCAAAAGCTTCTTTACTTAATAAAGCAGAAGAAGTATGATGTCCATGTGTTTTTCCGGGAGTTCTGTGATCAAAACGATTGACTATAATATCGGGTTGAAACGCTCGAATACGATTTACAACTTCACCTAGGATTTGTTCCTTATCCCAAATTTTTAAGGTTTCGTCCGGGTGTTTTGAAAAACCAAAATCTATAGCAGAGGTGAAATATTGATTTCCGTTATCGATACTTCTTGCTTGCATCAATTCTTCTGTGCGAATAACCCCGAGTAATTCACGTAGTTCCGTTCCAATAAGATTTTGTCCTCCATCTCCGCGTGTCAGGGATAAGTAGGCTGCATGTGCATTTACATGATTAGAAAAGTAAGATATTAAGGCTGTGTTTTCATCGTCTGGATGAGCAGCTACATAAAGAGCAGATCCTAAAAAATTTAACTTTTCCAGCTGATTGTATATCTCTGTACTCGACTTTTGACTATACCCTTTGGTAGGGCTAAGAACGATTAACAATAAAAAAGTAAGTGCTTTATTTTTCATTTAAGTCAAGTTTAAAAGGAACTCTATATTGTTTAGAAGCGTTATTATTTTCTCTCCAATATTGTCGTCGCTCTGTGTGTATTTTTTTTGCAGTAGATACATAAGCAGCTCCTTTTCCAATATTTTTTTCAACCCAGCCTTCTATAAAATGAGGGAAAGCAGTGTTGAACTCTATCGCAATTGATCGTTTCAATTCATGATACGTTATTGTGTAAACTGTAGTTTTTTCCTTTTGATTCATTTCCGCAAGGGCTTGATGTGCTCTAATTTCTTTATGATTTAAACGACTACTTTCAAGACTTGGGACTAATTTTATTTCTCCAAGAGGTAGATTTTGCGGACCCATTCGAATCAAATTCCAAAGCTCATCTTCAGTTCTGTTTTCTGCTATTTTAAAGTTTTGATCTGCCTCTCCTTCGAAATAAGAATGTGAAGTGATTTCAAGTTGCTTTTCTCTTTTATTTATTTGTAAATAACTTAGCCCACACCATTCTTGAATGGAGGCAGAACTTTTTACGATATTTTGAGGACTTTTAATTGCACTAAAAGAACTACTCATAATAGAGTAGGGGTATATTCCTGTTAAAAATTTTTTGGTCCTGTTTGACTTTATAATAGGAATTGTGGTTTTTGACTTTTGGTTTGCTTTTACTTGTTCTTTATTTAAAAAATCTTCGGTTACAAAGATCAGGACTGCACTTCCATCTCTTATTTCTCCATACCGAGATTGCTCAAGAGAATAGGAACTTATCTCAGCATTTCCGTCAAACCAATGTTTTTTAAATTGTTCAGAAACACGTTGAGCGTTAATACTTAGAAACCCGAAGAGGGAGAATATAAGAAACAAGGTGTGTGCTTTTTTTATCATTTTTAAATGCTTGATGTAAGACGAATTAAACTTTGAACTACTTGTGCCATAGGCAAACCTACGATATTGGTGTAACTACCCGATATGTTTTCAATTCCAATGGTTCCTATCCATTCTTGAATTCCATAAGCTCCTGCTTTATCCATGGGTTCAAAATTATTTACATAGTATTCTATTTCTTCGGAAGAAAGTTCTTTAAAACGGACCTTACTGATTTCATTAATTATGTGTTGTTGTTTTTTTTGGGTAAAAGCAACTGACGTTATTACTTGGTGTTCTTTTGCTGATAAGGTAGTTAACATTTCAACAGCCTCTTTTTTGGTTCTAGGCTTTCCTAAATAAAGTTTATCTCCCCAGACTATGGTGTCTGCAGTAACAACAATTTGGTTGGTTTTAATAATTGAAATAAAAGGTTTAGCTTTTAATTTCACGAGATAATCAGAAATTTCAGTTCCTTTTAGTTTAGGATCAAAAACTTCATCTACCTCAAATGTTTTTAGGGTAAACGGGATTCCAGCTTCTTCAAAGAATTGTTTTCTTCTCGGAGAATTTGAAGCTAAAATAATTTCATATGACTTTAATTTTTGAGCGTACATTTCAATCGTTTTTTGCACCAATAGAAGTGCTCCATTTTCCTTGAACTCGAAGTACTTGCTCAATAACATCTCGGACACAACCTGCTCCACCATTTTTATGAGAAACATAGTCGGCTACTTCCTTAACGTCAGTAACAGCATCTTTAGGACAGGTAGCAACTCCTACTTTTAACATTACTTCAATGTCAGGTGCATCGTCTCCCATGTATAGAATTTCTTCTGCTTTGAGGTCGTAACTATAAATAAAATCTTCGTAAGGTTCAATCTTGTGGTGCGCCCCTAGATATATACTATCAACTCCAAGTGCTTTAAGACGACTTCGAACTCCTTCATTAGTTCCTCCAGAAATAATAGCAATTCTAAACCCTTGTTCTAGAGCGCATTTCATGGCATAGCCATCTTTTGTATTCATTTCACGGTACATTTCACCTGTAGTGGTAATAATCACATTTCCGTTTGTTAAAACCCCATCGACATCAAAAATAAAAGCTTTAACATGGTTTAGATTTTCTTTATAGTTTACTGTGCTCATCGTTTTTCTGTATAGAATCTGTAAGTGTTAAATATAAGTTTTTAAACTCAGGATTTGAAAGCAGATCCAGATGTTTTTGAATAGTATTTATATCTTTTCTTAAAGCAGGTCCAGTTTGGACTTCTTTTGGAGTAATGGACTCAATCTTAGAAGCTGTTTCATTAATTAAGGGTAAAAGCATCTCAAAAGGCACTTGCTGTTCTTCACAAATTTCATTTCCAATTTGATAAAGATGGTTCGTGAAGTTATTTACAAAAACCGCAGCAGTATGCAAGCCCATGCGTTGTTTGGAATTTATAGCATGAATTTTTTTACTTATATGTTTTGCTAGTTTGTTTAAGGTTTCTTCACTTAGGTTATTGTTTCCTTCAATACAAATCGGGATATTCTCAAAAACTACAGCTCTATTTTTAGAAAAGGTTTGGAGCGGATAAAATACACCATGGTTTTCATGATCTGATAATACATCCATAGAAACACTTCCAGCAGTATGAGCAACAATTCCTTTTAGGGAATTTAATTTAGCCGAAATCTCTGGCAGTATATCATCACTTAAGCACAATAAATATAAATCTGCTTCTTTTAGTTCTTCAATTCGATTCGTAATACTAACTTCATTTTTATGTGATTCAATTGAATTTATATTTCTATTAAACCATTGAATTACCTCAACCTCTTTGGTTTGAATGAAATTATTAAAAAGATGCCTACCTAAATTTCCAGCACCAAGAATAGAAATCTTTATCATACCCTAAATGTAAAACAATATTTTCATAATTAATATTTGATATTAGCTGTTATTTTTTCAGTTTAGATACTCTTTGGGACCTATTCCAAGTATAAGATTGTTGAATGAAGATTGAAATTGAACTTTTGTTTGTTATATCGAAGATTTGTTTTGTTTTGAAAGCCTATTTAAAATGCATCAAGTATCTTTGTGTCGAAATTTAGGATGACTTTTTATGAAAGAAAAATTACTAACTTATTTAGCTTCTAATCGTTTAATGAGTGTGCTTTTTATTGCATTTCCAACAGCAATGGGAATCGGTACTTTTTTAGAAACCTGGTATTCTACCGATGCTGCAAAGATTTGGGTATACAACGCCTGGTGGTTTGAGTTGATGATGGTGTTTTTTGTTTTCAATTTCATAGGAAACATGTTTAAATACAAACTTTTCAGAAAAGAAAAGTGGGCAGTTTTAAGTATTCATTTATCATTTATTTTAATACTATTTGGAGCTTTTATTACTCGTTATATTGGTTATGAAGGTGTTATGCCCATACGAGAAGGGGAGTCTACCAATATTTTTTTATCTGAAAAAACCTATTTAGAAATTTTAGTTGATGGCGAGTTTGAAGGGAGCGCTTTAAGAAAGCCAATCACAAAACAACTTCTTTTATCAGAACATGTTGATCACGATTTTGTGATATCAGATGAATTTAAAGATCAAGATTTTTCGATTAATTTTGTAGATTATTTAGAAAATGCAACCGAGGGTTTAGTTTTAGACTCGGAGGGAGATAGATACCTAAAGATAGTTGAGGCAAGTGATGGAAATAGGCACGATCATTATATCAAAGAGGGAGAGGTAGTTAACATCCACAATCTCTTATTTACGTTAAACAACCCTATAGATGGTGCCACCAATATCCAGGTAATAGATGGGGAGTATTTTGTTAGCAGTCCGTTTGAAGGTACTTTTATGCGAATGGCAGATCAGTTTGAAGGAAATCTAGTTAAAGACAGCATACAGCCGTTACAACTTCGCTCGCTTTATGAATTGCCTAATTTTCAGTTTGTAATTCCAGAGCCTGTTTTAAGAGGTAAGTTTGATATAGTAAAAGCAGATGAAGACCAAGCTTCTCAGCAAGATGCTTTAAGATTAGAAATTAAAACAGATGGTAAGTCAGAATTGATTACCGTTCTTGGAGGGAAAGGTGTAACAAACGACCCTAAAAAAATAGTAGTTGGAAATTTAGAATTCTATGTTAAATATGGTTCAACATCTTATGAGCTTCCTTTTAATATTAGATTAAAAGATTTTATTGCAGAACGTTACCCCGGAACTGAAAAAAGTTATTCTTCTTTCAAAAGTAAAATTATAGTTGAAGACAAGGAACCCTATGATTATGATATATACATGAATCATGTTCTTGATCAACAAGGATATCGTTTTTTTCAATCCTCTTTTTCTCCAGACGAAAAAGGTACTGTGCTTTCTGTAAATCATGACTTTTGGGGAACTTGGGTTACCTATATTGGTTACTTTATGTTGTATATGAGTTTAATGGGGATTTTCTTTATAGGAAAAACTAGATTTAAAGACCTTTCAAAAACACTAGATAAAATTAAAATAGAGAAGAATAAACTAACGCTGCTAATTTTACTTGCTTTTTCGATTGGTTGGGCTCAAGACCACGACCATGTAAAAACTCAAATTAATTTCGATTCACTTGTGGTAGCGGATGCTTTTTCAAAAGAGCATGCTGCTAAATTCGGATCTTTAGTAATTCAAGATATGGGAGGCCGAATGAAACCTGCCAATACATTTTCATCTGAATTATTAAGAAAAGTAAGTAAATCCGATACTTACAATGGAATGGATTCTAACCAAGTTTTACTATCTATTCTTAATGCTCCTGCTGTTTGGTATAATATTCCGGTAATTTATTTGAAACGCGGTAACGATTCTATTCGTTCAATATTAGGCGTCAATACCAAAGCCAAATTTGCCCCCTTAATGTCATTTTTTGATACTACTGGGGTTTATAAATTATCCACACAACTGGAAGGTGCCTATAGAACACCAGTTCCAAATCAGTTTCAAAAAGACTTTATTGAAGTAGACAAACGTGTCAATTTATTGTATTCTGCACTAGAGGGTAAAGTGCTTCGAATTTTTCCTATCCCCGAAGATGAAAACAATAAATGGGTTTCTTTCCCTGAGTTAGAAGAAGCTAATTTTAAAGGAACGGACTCTCTTTATGTTCGTAATGTCTTGCCTTTATATTTTCAATCATTACGTACTGGAAAAGCAACAAAAGATTATAAGCAAGCTTCTGATCTATTAGAAAGTTTAGCAGGTTTTCAAAAGCGTTATGGAGGAGATATATTGCCTTCTGAGGACAAAATTACGGCAGAGATTGCTTACAATAAATACGATATATTCAAAAAACTTTTCAGTTGGTATCTCTACGTTGGAGCTCTTTTCTTTATAATTCTATTGATTCAGATTTTTAAAGATTCTAAAGTCATTCGATCTAGTATTTTTTTCTTTAAAGCTTCAATTGGAATTCTGTTTTTACTCCATACTGCTGGTTTAATTGCTCGTTGGTATATTTCAGGTCACGCTCCTTGGAGCGACGCATATGAATCTATGATTTATGTATCCTGGGCTACTATGTTTTTTGGTCTTGCTTTTGGAAGAAAATCTAATCTAACGATGGCAGCAACCACATTTGTGGCCGCAATGATTTTGATGATTGCTCATTGGAATTGGATGGATCCAGCTATTGCAAACTTACAACCCGTTCTGGATAGTTATTGGTTGATGATTCATGTTGCGGTTATTGTAGGAAGTTACGGGCCGTTTGCCTTGAGTATGATTATAGGAATTGTTGCTTTACTATTGATTCTATTGACTACTAATAAGAACAAAGCGCGTATGGCTTTAAACATAAAAGAATTAACCATAATAAACGAGCTTTCCTTGACAGTTGGTCTAATTATGCTTACCATAGGGAATTTCCTTGGTGGTATGTGGGCTAACGAAAGTTGGGGGCGATATTGGGGTTGGGATCCTAAAGAGACTTGGGCACTTATCAGCATTATGATTTATGCTTTTGTAATTCACATGCGACTAATTCCAGCGCTAAAAAGTAAATG
>Ga0209335_10002099_pt1 | contig 21588 bp, 19 predicted proteins | sample COG_09_FD_184753 | JGI IMG/M metagenome (GOLD analysis project Ga0209335, IMG submission 184753) | Pelagic Microbial community sample from North Sea - COGITO 998_met_09 (SPAdes) (version 2) | ecosystem: Environmental > Aquatic > Marine > Neritic zone/Coastal water | place: Helgoland, sampling...
GTCGATGATCACCTCGAGCGTATCGCCTCAGCCTTAACGCGCTTAGGCAGTTCAGAGCCTCAAAGTGACGCTCTGGTTAGATTACAGATTGAAAAGGCTCTGGTACCATGGCATCCACTCATGAGGTGATCACATTGAATTTAATCCCTGAAATCGTTGAACAAGCCGAACGCCTAAAAACCTGGCGCCAGCATATTCACGCCCATCCTGAAATGGCCTTTAAAGAATACGAAACAGCCGCCTTCGTTGCAGAACGGTTACGTGAATTTGGGCTCACCGTGCACGAGGGCATTGCTGGCACGGGTGTCGTCGGGACTTTAACCAAAGGCGGTGGTAATCGCGCCATTGGCCTGCGAGCCGATCTCGATGCCCTACCCATCGTCGAAGCCAACACCTTCGAGCATGCGTCTAAGACACCGGGCGTCATGCATGCCTGCGGGCACGACGGACACACCTGCATGCTCCTTGGTGCGGCAGCCTACCTTGCCAAAACTGAGACGTTCAGCGGCACCGTTCATTTCATCTTCCAGCCTGCCGAAGAAAATGAAGGCGGCGCCAAAACCATGGTCGACGCGGGCTTGTTTGAGCAGTTTCCAGTTGAAGCGGTGTACGGCATGCACAATATCCCTGGCATTCCGGTCGGCCATTTTGCGGTGAAACCGGGCCCGATGATGGCTGCTTTTGACATTTTTGACATTACCGTAATCGGTCGCGGCGGCCACGCCGCCATTCCTCAACAAGCTGTCGACCCCCTCCTCATTGGAACCAAAATCGTGGAGGCCCTCCAGACACTGGTTGCGCGAGAAATTAACCCCCAAGAGCCCGCGGTACTGAGCGTGACTCAGTTTGAGGGCGGGGACGCTTATAATGTCATTCCCGATCAGGTTCGCATTGGCGGCTGCACCCGCTGTTTTTCAGTTCGGGTCCAAACGCAATTCGAGCAAAGCATCCAGCGCATCGCGTCCGGTATTGCCAGTAGCTTTGGTGCAACCATTGAATATCGCTATGAGCGGCGTTATCCACCAACGGTCAACAGCGTTGAGGAAACGGAGTTTGCTGCCCGCGCGGCAATCACCACCAGTAGCTCTGAAGCCGTTAATCGAAACCCGAAACCCTCCATGGGCTCTGAGGATTTCGCTTATATGTTGCTCGAAAAGCCGGGCTGCTATATCTGGATCGGCAATGGTGACGGCGAAGGCTCCTGTATGATTCATAACCCGGGCTATGATTTCAATGATGATATCCTGCCAATTGGGGCCAGTTATTGGTCGCACCTGGTCGCGCAATTACTTCCCGTCTAGGCGATATTGATGTCGTTTATCGAACACCGACTGGGGAAAACGCACTTTACGACCAAAGGCAAATCCACTGACCGATTGCCTGTTATTTGGCTGCATGGCGGCCCTGGCGGGACGCATAATCCCAATGGCAACCTCTTTAAGTTATCGAACAAACGCAAAGTTTATGCTTATACCCAACTGGGTTCGGGCAAAAGCAGTGACCTGAATAAACGCCAGTGGCGAATTTCAACGTTCGTGCAAGAACTTCAGCTACTGGTTGCAGCTTGGGGGCTCAAGGATTTTCATTTAATGGGCGGCTCTTGGGGCACGACCTTGGCGCTTGAGTATTACTTAAAAGTAGGCGGCCAAGGCATCCGGTCCATGGTGCTCCAATCGCCAATGCTATCCGCCGTTGATTGGCAAAAAGATGCCAATCGATTAATAAAAGCCTTACCCAAAGCAACGCAGCGCGTGATTCAGGCCTGCCAAGCCGTAGGCGCAACCGATGCACGGGTCTACCAAGAGGCGCTCGCTTTGTACTACAGCCGCCATGTTCTCAGACGACCCAACAAGCTCAAAGCGATGCTCGCTCGGAAAAATCCTCGCGGCGCCGCCATCTATCAACATATGTGGGGCAGCAGTGAATTCTCAGCAACCGGCACCCTTGCAGACTTTGATCAAACCCATCGCCTTCAAGACGTTCATTGCCCAACCTTAATTGTTTGCGGTGAGCACGACGAGGCGACGCCAAAAACCGGGGCGCGCTACGCCAAACGACTGCCTCAGGGCGCATTTCATGAGATCCCAGGCGCGAGTCACGCCATTTGGGAAGAGCAACCACATCGTCTCAAAAACACGATTAACCAATTTATCCAGCGTTGGGACTAAAGTTCCACACAACTGAATCCTAAACGCGGGAAATGCACCAATAACTCGCCAACGCCCGGCTCATCTCTTAAGACAGAATAGGCATCGGGTACATGCTCGGCTTCGACCAACGCGCCTTTAACCGGCTGCAAGCCGTAATCGATTGGACAAACCGAAACGCTGGGCGACAGAATTTTTTGTTTTGCCAAAAGCGGCTCTGCAGTCGCAAGCTGCAACGCCGCCTCGGCGCCCATCGGTTGGACCCGTCCATGCCCAAAGGCTGTCATCTCAGCATACCAACGCATCACCTCCGGGAAAGCCGCCAGATCTGCAACAAGCGCCGGTCGCGCTGCAATGAACCAAAGACAGTGGTAAACCGAAAAGTCCGCAAGGGTCGGCGCTGCCCCGAACAAGAAGGCTTGCGCCCCTAATTGGTTGTTCATCTGGTGCAGCCAAAGATCGAAGTGCGAAAGAGCAACCGACAAATCCATCTGTAGGGCCGTTGAACCTTTTGAAAATTCTGCGCGGTCTGCCATAAAAGCTGCCGCTTCGGCATCGCTTGCGAAAAGCGGATTACCCGATAGCGCTTTCGGTTGGAAGGCAACCGCGACGACAACCCGAAATAAAAACGTGTCTGCCCAATAAGAAACCGTTTCAATGACCGCGCGCTGGGCTTGCGGCAAGAGCGCCTGCCCTGCACCTTGGGCAATCAGAATTTTTGCAATCAACGCCGTGTCACAATACGTCTCCCGCCCGCGTTGTAGGACGGGGGTTCGCCGATAGCCCCCGGTCAAGGGCATTAACTGGGGTCGGGGCATAATTACGGGTATTTCAACTTGCCGACTGGGCAAGTCAAGATAGCCCATCAACAGCCTGATTTTCTCGGAGAATGGCGATCCCGCATATTGATGGAGAATAAAATCTGGCATAACACCTCCTGAATGATTGGTGGCCCCATCGCGCGCCACACCCTGCAACTTTCGCGCTAGTATTAAGCGACTATACACACAAGGATCTAGCATGCGTTTAACCGAACCGAGAATCAATCCTGTTGAGGAATCTGACTGGACCGAATCCCAACGCGACCTGCTGGCGCCTCAGGTCATGCGCGGGCGCGTCCAAAATATCTTTTTAACCCTCGCCAATCATGAAGCCTTGGCCAAACGCTGGATGGTTTTTGCCAATCACATCCTGCACAAATCGAAACTCTCCGCGCGCGATCGAGAAATCTTGATCCTACGGGTTGGTTGGCTATGCCAGTCTGGCTACGAGTGGGGACAACACGTCCTGATTGGGAAGAAAGCCGGACTCAGCGATTTGGAGATCGAGGCCATCAAAGTCGGTCCATCCGACCCCAGCTGGGGGACGCAGGATAGAGGGTTGTTAACAGCCGCGGACGAGCTCAGAGCCGACGCCTTTATTACTGACGAAACTTGGCATGCCTTGGCCGCCTACTACTCTCAGCAGCAGCTCATGGACCTCGTGTTTACGGTCGGTCAGTACCAGCTGGTGTCGATGGCATTAAATACCTTTGGCGTTCAATTGGACCCAGACCTGCCGATCATGAAGTAATCGAGGCCCCCTAGTCGAGGTCATCGAGGTTCACAGATGGATCGATCTGCGCCCAGGCCAATTTCGCCATATTAAAGGCGCCCGCGCCGGCAGCTTCAGCATGCTGACTGGCCGCGGTGCCATCAAGCACGCGCTTGGCGATACCTTGCAGTATTGCGGCCATTTTGAACATATTAAAGGCGAGGTAATAATCCCAATCAGCGATCCCTGTCCGGCCCGTTCGCTCACAATAGGTCTCAACAAAGGCTTGCTCGGTAGGAATCCCCAAGGCGGCTACATCAACGCCCCGCAAGGCGTCTCGATAAGGTCGACATAGGTAAGCAAAATCGGCGATCGGGCACCCTAACGTGCTGAGTTCCCAATCTAAAATACCAATCACTTCGAAACGATCCTTGTGCATCATCATATTCGCAATTTGAAGATCGCCATGAACGATGGTGCAATCATTGCTGCTCGGGATATTCGCCGGCAAATAGGCAAGCAGATTATCCATATAGGGATTATCAACGGTTTTCGTATACTCGTACTGACCGCCCCAGCGTGATAATTGTCGCGCGATATAATCCGATTCCTTTCCAAAATCGCTGAGGCCCACCGACTTGTAATCAACACTGTGCAATTTGGCAACCGCCAGATTGGCCGCGTCCCAAATTTCAAACCGTTCTTGCGGGGTGTAAGGACCGTGCGTGGCATCCCAAATCACCCGTCCATCTAGGTATTCCATTACGTAAAACCAGGTTCCAATAACCGAATCATCGGTACACAAGGCAAAGGTTCTGGCCGTGGGCACATCCGCATCCGCAAGGCCTGTAAGCACTTTGTACTCACGATCGACAGCATGGGCTGATTTTAACAACGCCCCCGGGGGCTTACGTCGCAACACATATCGCCGGCGCGGTGTTGTCAACAGATAAGTCGGGTTCGACTGCCCACCCGCAAATTCTTCAATCGTCATGGGCCCTTCAAAGCCCGCAACCGATGTCGTCATAAAGGCTGTCAGCGCCGCTAAATCGACCTGATGACGGGCTTGCACCGGCACAGTACCGGTATTATCTTCGGCTTTAAAATCAGTCATGTGTGGTTCCTGTTGTTCAACAATCCTGTTGCCTTACCGCTCATCCGATCGCAATTTTCGAGACAATAAAAAGCCAGCTTTCGCTGGCCTTGAATCACGCAAAGCGCACGCTCAGCTTACCGTCCAAGTATGACCCCGACGAAGCACCTCATTAAAATCGGCCACACCCTTCTTCGCGCGAACGGTTTTAATCTGCTCATAAACTGAATTTTCATAGGACACTTCTTGTTTGCAATACAGCACGCCGACGGCCTCTGGAAAATCCGGCGTCGACAGCGCCGCGAGCATCTGCGCCAAGACCAAATTGGTCTCATCATGCACCATAATATCATCCAAGGTTACCCCGGCCTCACCGAGGGTGACGACCTCCAATTGCAACGTTGAGGTATTCAAACGCAGACCTTTTTGCTGGTCGACCCCAAACAACAACGGCTCCCCATGAGCCAGCACCAGCCTAGAATCCTCAGCCGACTTCTTATCTTTGATGTAGTCGAAAATACCATCATTATAGACAGGACAATTTTGATAGATCTCAACGAAGGAGGCGCCTTTGTGAGCATGCGCTCGTTTGAGCACCGGTGTCATATGCTTGGCCTCCGTATCGATCGTTCGGGCAACAAACCTTGCACCAGCACCTAAAGCGAATGTGCAGGGCCGCAGCGGCAAATCAACCGAACCATCCGGGGTGGATGGCGAGCGGGTGCCAACCTGAGAGGTAGGCGAATATTGCCCCTTGGTTAACCCGTAGATCTCGTTGTTAAACAACAAAATTTGTAGGTCCACATTCCGGCGTAACACATGCAGCATGTGATTGCCGCCAATGCTCAAACCATCGCCATCTCCAGTCACGACCCAAACGTCTAACTCAGGGTTGGACAACTTTACCCCAGTCGCAATCGCAGGCGCTCGGCCATGAATTGTGTGAAAACCGTAGGTTTCCATGTAGTAAGGGAATCTGGAGGAGCAGCCAATGCCCGAGACAAAAACCGTATTTTCTTTCGGGGTATCGAGCTCCGGCATCAGCTTCTGAATGGTCTTTAGGATGGCATAGTCGCCACAACCCGGACACCAACGGACTTCCTGGTCAGTGCTAAAGTCTTTTAACGTGAGCTTTTGCGGTGCGTTCATGATGATTCTCCTAGCAACGATTCAATCGCGTCGACAATTTCTCGAATCTTAAAGGGCTGACCCGATACCTTATTCAATCGCTTGGCATCGATTAAAAACTTCGATCGCAGCACTTCGACCAGCTGCCCGGTATTCATCTCTGGCACTAAGATCTGCTCGTAACCACGCAACAGTTCGCCTAGGTTTTCAGGAAACGGCATCAAATATCGAATATGGATGTGACTCACGTCCACCCCAACAGCGCGTAACCGTTTTACCGCCTGATGGATCGGTCCATAGGTTGAACCCCAGCCAACAATTGCGAGTTGACCTGAACTTGGACCCTGGCTCACCGTCTGGGCAGGGATGAATTTCGCAATCCCATCAATCTTCGCTTTGCGAACATCCGTCATCTTTTGGTGATTACTCGCATCGTAGGAGATATCACCCGTGTCATAATCTTTCTCGATCCCGCCAATACGATGTTCAAGCCCTGGCGTGCCGGGCTTTGCCCAGACACGAGAAAGCGTTTCGGGGTTCCGATTGGCTGGTGAGAACCCTTCTGGATTCGTCTCGAACTGAACTGGGAATGCCTCAAACTGCGTTAAATCAGGCACTAACCAGGGTTCGGAGGCATTGGCGAGGTACCCATCGCTCAACAGTAATACCGGGGTTGAAAATTGCGTCGCCAGACGGACTGCCTCAATGGCGACATCGAAGCAATCTGATGGTGTCGAGGAGGCAATCACGGGCAGGACGGTATCGGCATGGCGACCAAACAGGGCTTGGTTCAGATCCGATTGCTCGGTTTTCGTCGGCAAGCCCGTTGACGGCCCACCTCGCTGGGTATTGACGATGACCAGTGGCAACTCCGTTGCACTCGCTAGCGAAATGGCTTCTCCTTTCAAGGAAATACCCGGGCCTGAACTCGACGTCACGCCAAGCGAACCCCCAAAAGAGGCACCAATCGCCGCGCAGACTGCCGCGATTTCATCCTCTGCTTGAAAGGTCACCACGTCAAATTCTTTGTGTTGCGCCAGGGTATGCAGCAATGACGATGCTGGCGTAATCGGATAAGACGCAAAGGTGATCGGAATATCCGCGAGTCGACCGCCTGCAATCAAGCCGTAGGCCAGCGCGTCGCTACCAGTTGCATTGCGGTAGAGCCCGGGTCTTACCTCGGCTCGGGGAATTTGGTAGACCTCAACGCCACTCGGCAATTCAGCCGTTTCCGCGTAGCTATGGCCGGAATTAAGCGCGGCAATATTGGCTAGCGCAATTTCAGGTTTGCTCGCAAATTTTTTCTCTAGATTACTAATCGTGATTGACCGGTCGCGGTCAAACAACCACATCACCAGTCCCAGCGTCCACATATTCTTACAGCGGACCGCGAACTTGTGAGACAAACCAAAAGGCTCGACGGACGCGATGACACGTTTTGTGATTTCAATCACAATAACGCGGTAGCCATCGAGTGAGCCATCTTCTAATGGATTGGATTTATAGCCCGCCCGAGCCAAGTTCTTATCGGTAAACGCATCGCTGTCAGCGATGATCAAACCGCCCGGGAGCAAGTCCTTGAGATTCGTAATCAACGCTGCGGGATTCATAGCCACCAGTACGTCAAGGTCATCGCCTGCTGTGGTGACCTCATCGGAACCGAAGTAAATCTGAAACGCTGAGACCCCGAACGTTGCACCAGCCGGCGCCCGAATCTCGGCGGGAAAATCAGGGAAAGTGGCAAGGTCATTGCCGTGAAGCGCGGTGGCTTCGGTGAAATTGCTACCTGTCAGCTGCATACCATCGCCGGAATCTCCAGCGAATCGAACAACCACTGCTGAAACCGCGGAATTTGCGGGTACTTCTGACGTCTTTTCTACTACTGACATACTCGTCCTCACCTTCGATCGCGGTCATTGATTCGACCGCTTTTAAACCACAACAATTAAACCCAGGACTTTAGATCACATCATTTTCGGATCAAGTCGTCATGCGCTGGCCCTATTGCCCGCCTCGGCGCCATACCGCGATCGCAGGCTTTGAACCCGAACCTCATCGCAGGCAATACACCTCTCGGCCGCGACCATCGAACCCCTTTTTAAGACAACTCAACCTACGGGCTCTTGGTGTCCCGCTCAGCCCTTTTCACGCGGTCAAAAACTTGTCGGATCGCTCGCGCGAGCATAACAAAGCAGCCTGCTATTGAACAGTAACTCGGCTCAACAAAGCATAGTTTTTTTCAACCCTGACCCCATTCAGGCGCCATCAAACGTCACTAACAATCGGCTTGTTTTCAGGTCTTAATCTTATCATCACAGCATGACTTCGATCAGGGTTGGTCCAACCCGCTGCAGCGCCTCGTCCAAAACCGTTTGAAACGCCTCACAACTGTCGACCCGATGACCTTCAACACCCAGGCTGCTGGCTAAATTAGCAAAATGAATATTCGGTTCAGACAGATCAAACAACGCGCCCGCATGTCGACCAATTTCATTCACACCCAAACGCAGATATTCGGTCTCAAGAATACCGTATCGCTGATTATTAAAGATCACCGTGATCACTGCTAAGCGCTCCCTGGCTTGCGTCCAGAGCGCCTGAATGGTGTACATCGACGCGCCATCGCCCAAAAGCGCAAAAACCTGGGCGTTGGGCGCGGCAATCGCCGCACCAACGGCCACAGGCCCCCCTTGTCCAATCGAACCACCGGTCAAATTGAGCCAAGTATGCGCCTTAGACTGCTGCGCTGGCTGCAGCACCGCGGCACCGCCGCCGGAGTCGCCGCAGAGAATCGAGCCTTCGGGCATTTTCTGCGCGATCAAGGTTGCAACCGCTCGGGTCGAAAGCTTACCCGTCGGCACGTCAAATACCGCCGTTTCGTAGCGAACAGGGGCAGCAGACCCAGCGTTCAATTCGGTCATCAAAGCCTGCAGCGCGCCCGCTACGTCTTCGTGCCCGGCCGCCAAAACCTCTAGATCGCATCCTACCGGCGCAAGTTTTGAGGGCGTTCCCGGATAGGCGAAAAAGCTTACCGGCTCACTCGCCCCGGCCAACAGAATATGATCCACTCCATGCAAGGCCTTTTGAACTTGCTCTGGGAAATACGGTAGCCGTTCAATCACAGGATTACCCGGTCCCGAATCAATGCGTGCTGGAAAAGCCGTCATCGCAACGCGACAACCGATGCGCTGAGCAATTTTGGCCGCGGCTTCACGGGCAGCCGGCAGTAAGCCGTCCCTGTCGAGTAAAATCAGGCTGCTCGCGCTCAGTCGAGTCGCAATCTGGCCTATATCCGCGTTCGTTTGCGCAATCTCGGCCATAACCGGCACCTTCGGCGCAATTAAGGAAGCAGGCCCCCAACACGCGTCCGCCGGAATAATCAGGGTCGCGATTTGGCCCTTTGATCCAGGCGCTTTCTGCATCACGGCAGCCAGCGCGGCCAAACCATCCGCGGCCAAACTCTCAGCGGTCGAGTCCGCCTTAATCCAGCTTGAAACATTCTTGGCAAGGGTCTCGATATCGCTGGTTAAGGGCGCATCTAACGCCTCGTGATCGAGGCTATGATTGCCAACGAGGTTAATAATGGGTGATGCCGCACGACGGGCATTGTGCAGATTGGCCACGCCGTTGCCCAATCCGGGCCCAAGATGCAACAGGGTGACCGCAGGCTTGCCGGCTATCCGAGCATAGCCATCGGCCGCCCCCGTGCAAACCCCTTCAAACAAGCACAAGACCCCTCGAAAAGCAGGCTCAGCATCCATCGCCTGCACCAAATGCATCTCTGACGTTCCTGGATTGGCAAAACAGACGTCAACGCCTGCTTGCAACAGAGATTGGATCAAACGCCTTGCACCATTCATCCGCGGGCTCCTTAGGTTTCGCACCTTGTCCGCTGCAGGCTGCAGGAACTTCTTGCTGACTGCAGCATACCGTTGCAGCTTGGTCTTTGGCAAAGCGCTGCGCGTACAAAGACCAAAGGCGCACACAACGCGGGCCTGCCGCCACCTTGACTGCGTGCAGGCACGCCGAGGCTTGCGGACAGGGCAACCCAATGCTTACAAGTTGGTTTACACTACCCTTGGACTATTTAATCGGATCCTGATCATGTTTCTACCGCCAATACGACAGCTTCAATACCTCGTTGCGCTTTATGATCACCTGCATTTTGGCCAAGCCGCACGCCACCTCAACGTCACCCAGTCCACTTTAAGCACAGGTATTCGAGAGCTCGAGCGGTTCCTTGGCGTTCAGCTGGTTGAAAGAACCAATAAAAGTGTGACCTTCTCCGACCTGGGCAAGCGCATTGCGGATCGCAGTCGCTATATCCTCATGCAAACAGAAGACCTGATTGACGAAGCAAAGGCTTATCACAACCCGTTGTCGTCGCCCGTCAAAATTGGCGGCATCCACACCATCGCACCCTATGTCCTAGGCACTTATGCGGTCATGCTGCGCAAGCAGATGCCCAGTATTCAGCTCTACCTTCGAGAAAGTACCACCCGCGTTTTGGTGGATGAGTTGCAGAACAACAGTTTAGACCTGGCTTTGATTGCATTACCTTTTGAGGCGGGATCGGTTGAAACCAGGATTTTGTTTCGCGAACCGCTGTACCTCGCCCACCATGCGCACACGGCGCTGATGGTGCCAGGGGAAACCGATTTCGACGACCTGCCGGATGAGAGTCTGCTGCTGTTAGATGATGGTCATTGTTTACGCGATCATGCTCTGGCGGGTTGTCGTTTAAAAAACCACAAGAAAGTCCATACCTTTGGCGCCAACAGCCTGCAAATGTTAGTGCAAATGGTCGACAGTGATATCGGCGTAACGATTCTGCCCCAAATGGCAATCGACGCCGGCATTCTCAATGGTACCAACGTCGCGTATCAGCTGTTACCGATTGATCAGTTCCACCGCGATATCGGCTTCGCTTGGCGCAAAGGTCATTCTCGTCAGCCCTTGCTGAACGACATCATCGATGCCATCGACCCGATGACTTAAAGCGTTTAGGCTGCAAAGGCTAAGTCGTTACAGCGCAATACCGGGGAATCGAGCGCTGCGGGTTGCATCGATTGGCCGATTGGCCGCTGCATGGTAGGTGAAGACCAAAGAGAGCTTGGTGGTATCCGTTTGGTTTCGACCCGCTGCATGAAACAACTTACTGTGAAAAAACAGGGCATCCCCAGCTCGTAGTGTCACCTGTACGGCGCGTTTCAAGAGCTGCTTATTTTCCGGCAAATCCGGCCGTAAAAAGAGTGCGGCATCGAACCGGCCTGGGTCCAGGCTTAAACGATGGCTACCCGGAATTACCCGTAAACAGCCATTACGCCGATGCTCATCCGTTAGCGCAAGCCAAAGACTCACTAGGTTCTGCTCATCAAACGACCAATATCGGTTGTCCTGATGCCAAAGCGTGGCAGATGAAAAGCCCGGTTGTTTGGTCATCACACAATTATGATGACACTGCGACAACTCGAGCGCCTCGCTCCCAAGTAGCTTTGCCAAAACGCGCTTCACCGCATCACTGGTCGCCCAATCCCTGAAAGCCGAGTGCCTTGAGCAGGCTTGCAACAAACGTCGAGCGGTATTTGCCCCCAGAGCTGCTGCATCGGCGGGCGCACCCGGATACTGCACATCGACCTCATATTCCATGGGCGCAAGCTCGGTGGCCAAGTGCTCCTGTGCAATCAGCTGGAATCGCTGGGTGACCGCAACATCAGCAAAGCTCGGTACCACCACATAGCCGTGTTCATCGAAGGTTGTTTTCAGCGCCGCTAAGTCCACGAGTTGAGCTACTCCTAAATAACTGCGTTGAGTATACGAGAAGTCGCAGCAATCGATTGAATGATTATGCGTTTTTCCGGCATTGCCCCAAACGCTTAACCATGCCACATTTGCTTAACCCTATTCACCTTCAGCCTTTAGGAATCGGTCGCTATGAGCCTAAAATCCATCTCCGCCATTATTGGTGATCTAGCCCGAGCCCAGCCTGACTGGCCCTCGATTTCTCATGAGACAAGTTCGATTACCCGGCTTGAATTACATCGCAGTACGAATCGTTTGGCTCGAGCCTACGAGAGCCTTGGAGTACGAGAAGGCGACTTCGTAACCATTGCCCTGCCAAACTCAATCGCGTTTTATCAAGCCTGTATTGCGACCTGGAAATTAGGCGCAACCCCGCAACCGATCTCGGCAAAGCTGCCCAAGATCGAACAAATTGCCATTGTGCGTTTAGCAAAACCGGCGCTATTGGTCGGCGGTCGCGCGGACTTAGATCTGGGGGTTACAACCCTACCGGCAAATTTCACACCGGACCCGGCTTTATCCGATGCCGACCTACCCGATAAGGTCAGTCGCTTTTGGAAAGCACCAACGTCTGGCGGTTCGACCGGTCGGCCTAAAATCATTGTGTCTGAACTCCCAGGCTGCTTCGATTTCAGTCACGACAAACCCTTACAACAGGAATTTGATCGCGCTCAATTGGTTCCTGGCCCGCTATATCATAATGGCCCCTTCTCATTTTCCATGAACGGCTTATTCCTCGGCAATCACATCGTTGTCATGACCCGCTTTGATGCAGAGCAAACCCTTGCGCTGATCGAGGCGCATCAAATCGATTGGATGATGATGGTGCCCACCATGATGTCTCGAATCTGGAAGCTACCCGATGACATTCGATTAAAATATGACTTGAGCTCGCTTCGTGTGATGCTGCATTTAGCTGCGCCCTGCCCGCCCTGGTTAAAAGAAAAATGGATTGAATGGCTCGGTGGCGATCGCATCCATGAGCTTTTTGGTGGCACAGAAGGCACAGGAGCCACCTGGATCACGGGCGACGAGTGGCTTGCGCATCGCGGCTCGGTAGGCAAACTGCTTGGCGGGGCACAGGTCAAGGTTGTGGATGAACAAGGCGAGGCGCTGCCCCACGGCGAAATTGGCGAGATTTACCTGTTACCACCCGGTGGTCAAGGCAGCACCTATCACTATATCGGCGCAGAATCCGAGGCGCTTGAAGGCGGTTGGGAATCCCTCGGTGATATGGGCTATGTCGATGCCGAGGGTTACATCTACCTGTCCGACCGCAAGACCGACATGATTCTTGCTGGTGGGGCCAACATTTACCCCGCTGAAATCGAAGCCGCTATCGACACCCATCCGCTGGTACGATCGAGCGCGGTGATTGGCCTGCCAGATGATGACCTAGGCCAATCGGTTCACGCTATTGTGGATGCGGCAGAAACTTTGACGGACGCGGCGTTGCTGCAGCATCTCACTGAGCACTTGGCACGTTATAAGATTCCGAGAACCGTTGAGATCGTTCAAAACCCGCTGCGCGATGATGCAGGAAAAACGCGCCGTTCAGCCTTGCTTAAAGCGCGGCTTGCCCAGACCAAACCCACCGACTAGGTTGGCAGGGCTGCCGGCGCTAGGGGATCTTGATCCGTTAAATGCGCAGTGTCGTTGAAACGACGCAGCGTCATGACCTCACCCTGCACCACAATCTGGCTGATCGAGCCATTATCGGCCCCGGTGAAGGCAAACGGACGGGCCTCGGTAATCGCTTCTAATATTTGACCGATCACGCCGCCATGAACAAAGACCGCGACCAATTCATTCGGATGAGCGGCTGCAATGGTCTGAATCCCCCGAAGCAGTCGCGTCTTAAACGCCGCTGCCGATTCTGCCCCAGGGATAACGTCCCAGCGCCCCTCAGCCTGCATCTGCTGATAGATCGGATGATTCTCATGGGCTTTAATTCTGAGCACCCCACCTTCCCAATCCCCCAGATGAACTTCATGCAAATCCGGGTTCTGTCTCGGCTGCAGCCCGATCGCCCGGCATAGCGGTGCTGCCGTTTCGGTCGTGCGTTGTAGCTTGGTGACATAGACCGCACTGATGGGTAGGTTCTGCAACCGCTGCCCAACTTGCTCAGCTTGCATGCGCCCTTGAGGCGCAAGCTCAGGGTCACCTTGACCATCCACCAAAGGAAAGGGCGCATCCGCTCGAGCGGCTCTCGACTCGCCATGACGGACCAACAGTATATCCGTTGCGCCTTCGGGTGGGGTAAATCGGGTCTGACGGTATTCCTGAACGCTCATAAGTTGCTCCTCAATGCGCGCCCGATGATAGCTCGGATAGCATTGAATACGCCAGTTGGCCTAGGTATTCTTGAGCAACCGAACGCTGAGCCAAGCTTATGAGCTGGGATAAAGAACTGCAAGAACTCAACCAACGTAGCGTTTTGGCTGACGCGATGGGAGGCGAGGAGAAGGTTGCCCGCCAGCACCACTTTGGCAAATTGACGATCCGAGAGCGGATACACGCCATTATTGATCCTAACTCTTTTCATGAGATCGGAAAGTTAGCGGGGGTTGGCAGCTATAACGATGCGGGCGAACTGATCAACCTTGTACCTTCTAATTTTGTTTTTGGGACCGCGGCCATTCATGGCCGACCCGTTATCGTCTCTGGCGATGATTTTACGGTACGCGGCGGCTCTGCCGATGCCTCGATCGCAGGTAAACGCCTGCAGGCTGAGGGCTTGGCGCTCGAACTCAAGCTGCCGCACATTCGGCTGATTGATGGGATGGGCGGGGGCGGCTCCGTAAAGACCATCGAGACCGCCGGCAGGACCTATATCCCGCGCGTCGCCGGTTGGGATACCATCGTGAACCACTTGTCGGTTGCCCCATCGGTATCACTTGCCTTGGGCAGTGTTGCCGGGATTGGCGCGGCAAGAGTTACCACCTCGCATTATTCCGTCATTGTTAAAGATACGGCGCAAATGATGATCGCGGGTCCCGCGCTCGTCGATTGGGCCAGTCTCGGCGAGGTGTCGAAAGAAGAGCTGGGTTCCAGCCGCATTCATACACGTAATGGCTCGATCGATGATGAAGTTGCAAGCGAAGCAGAAGCCTTCGATCGTGCACGACGCTTTTTAAGTTACCTGCCGAATCACGTCGATGAGCTACCCGCTCGAACTGACTGCGACGACTCGATCGATCGCAAGTCTGAAACGCTCAATACGCTGGTCCCTAAAGATCCTCGCAAGATTTATAAAATGCGAAAAGTTATTGAGGCTGTGGTGGACGAAGGCTCTTTTTTTGAAATGGGTCGCTTATGGGGCAAGTCGATTATCACAGGACTGGCTCGACTTAACGGGGTTGCGATTGCCATTTTCGCCGAGGACCCTATGATCTATGGCGGTGCTTGGACGGCTGATGCCTGCCGAAAGCTGGTTCGACACACTGATCTCGCCTCGACCTTTCACTTGCCTTTGTTGCATCTAGTCGACTGCCCTGGCTTCTTGATCGGCAAACAATCCGAGGAAAGCGGTACTATCCGCATGGGATCAACCGCTTTTGCTGCCCTTGGACAAGCGACCTCACCCTTCTGCAGCGTCGTCATCCGAAAAGCCTTTGGGGTCGCTGGGGCCGCCAACACGAAACCAGGAAGTCATCACCATCGATTTTCTTGGCCGTCAGGTGACTGGGGTTCACTGCCGATTGAAGGCGGCATCGAGGTTGCCTATAAAGCCGAGCTAGCTGAATCCGCCAATCCAGACCAGCATTTGGCAGAAATCAAAGCGCGCCTTAATCAGCTTCGATCACCGTTTCGGTCAGCAGAGTTTTTTGAAATAGAGGACATTATCGAGCCGGCTGACACTCGCCGCCACCTTTGTCACTGGGCAGCGTTGGCCTACCGGGCTTTGGAGCCCGGCAGCAGCCGATTTGGGTATCGACCGTGAGGCGCCTTGCCCTCTTGGCCACCGTGCTCGTCTCGGGCAGCCTCGCTGCCGACACGCTTTGCAGCCTTGGGGACCTTCAGCGCGTCATCAGCGTCGAATATGAATCAAACGCGATTGCGGTGCCGTGCCAGGTCCGCTACGAAAAAATCAATGAAGGCGAGATCACCTATCCTTGGCGGGCTGAAAGGCAGGAGGGCTATTGTGAAGCGCGCGCCGACGCGTTAGCGACTAAATTCAGCACCCTCGGTTGGACCTGCGAGACAAAACCAAAGGCCGACCCAGATACCCTGACAGAACACAGCGCCTCCAACCCCTAATCAGGTTTAAGTTATTTTGGGCGTCGCTGCCATGACCCCTGCCATGCGCCTTGCGCATCCGGCACCGTTGCTGGGAAGGAATTTCAGCATAACATCACTATTTCTGCAGCAAGGGGTGGTCTTTTGGTAATTGCTTGGCGACCCATAAAGCCAGCTTATGGGCCATGGCTTTTTGAGAGAGGTCCATCTTGGCCAAAGGTTGAATCAAGCGATCATGAACCAGCAATCGATAAAGATACTCGACCTTGTCGTGATGCGAATCCGTCGCTTCGAATTCAACCACCCCACGCTTTTCGGCATACAGCATCCCAATCCGGATGCCTTCTTTTAGCAACCCGGCTTCGTTCACTAATTTTTTGTTCTTAGCCATAGGCGCAGACCCACTGCCGAGTCTTAAATGTAACGCGATCTCAATCAGATTACGACTGCCCGTTGCCTAATCAAGACGCCGCTTGCAGGCGTCATGGTTGCCGCACCAATACCCACGAGCCCGCAATGGCGACAGCTTCTATGGTGCAAACGTATCGGGATCACGACGCGGTTTTGGCGCTCTCAAACGCCGAACGCGCGAGTACTTGCGAGCGACTTGTCTGGGATCACCACGACCATTAAGCTGCTCCTTTTTTAAAGAGCAGACCATGGCAGCAGCACATCGATATATCTTAACGTTGACCTGTCCAGATCGGGTTGGCATCGTTGCCACCGTCAGCGACTTGATTGCCTCGCTCAACGGCTGGGTCACCGAAGCCAACTATCATTCGGACCAAGATTCTGGTTTGTTCTTCATGCGAAATGAAATAATAGCCGACTCTATCGGTCACCACCTCGAGGCTTTTAAGGACGGCATTCGACAGATGGCTACCGATTTGAACTTACAATGGGCGCTGCATGACACAGCAGAAAAGCAACGCGTCGTATTATTTGCTAGCAAGGCATCGCACTGCCTGAACGATCTATTACACCGTTGGCATAATGGAGAGCTTGATTGCGCCATTAGCGCTGTGATTTCAAATCACGAGTCACTGCGCAGGCTGGTGGAATTCTACGATATCCCGTTCGAGTACATTCCAATCAGTCCAGATACTAAAACTGCCGGTTTCCATCAGGTTGCCGAAGCCCTAGAGCAGCTTCAACCGGATGCTGTGATCCTTGCGCGCTACATGCAGATTTTACCCAGCTCGATCTGCGACGCCTTTAGCGGCCGTATGATCAATATTCATCATAGTTTCTTGCCGAGCTTCATGGGCGCAAACCCCTATCAGCGTGCGTTCGAGCGAGGCGTCAAGCTTATTGGCGCAACCAGCCACTATGTCACTGAAGATCTCGATGAGGGACCGATTATTGAGCAAGATGTCTTGCGGGTCAGTCACCGACACCAAACCAAAGACCTCATTCGTTTGGGTAAGGACATAGAACGTGTGGTGCTCGCCCGAGCTGTGCGCTCACACCTTGAACGTCGGGTTTTTATCAGCGGCAACAAAACCATCGTCTTTGACTGATTATGATGATGACCGCTTTTTAAAAGGCGGCAATGAGCGTGAGGCCAATGCAAGACATTGCCGCAGCAATCAAAGCATACGGGATCTGCGTCAGCGCATGATCGAGGACATCACAGCCGCTGCCTTGGGCGGCGAGCACGGTGGCATCGGAATAAAAACAAGCATGACTACCGAAAGCGCTGGCCGACAATAAGGCGCCGATGGCGAGCGGTATACTGACCCCAACGCTTGTGGCCAAAGGCAAGATAATCGGGATGGCAATCGCAAACACGCCCCAGCTGGATCCAGTGGCAAAGGAGATGAGTGCCATGGTTAAAAACGTAATGACAGGAAACAGCAAAGGCGTCATTAAGGGCGCGACATTTGCAATGACGAAGTTGGGTAAGCCCAGCTGATCGTTCACCTCTTTGAAGACAAAGGCGATGACAACAATGGTGAGCGCAGGCAGCATCATTTTAATGCCGTCGAGCACCGCATCAAACATCTCAGTCCAAGCGAGGCGTCGCTGAGCTCCGAAGAGTAAAATAGTGAGCGTCACCGATGCGATCACCCCGATCTGAACGTCAAGCTCATACCACAGGGTAAACCCAATCAAGGTCGCTAACGGCAGTAAGAAATGATACAGCCGAACTTCACGATCCGGCTCTGGCGTATCGTCTTCCTTGGTCACCGCTGCTGGCTGATGAAGTGGACTCTGAGCGCTTCTTAGCTCCGCCGCTCGCATCGGCCCGAATGTCGGCATGATCTCCAAAGCGACCAAGGGAACTAAAAACACGGCCACGATCGGATAAATCATATAGGGAATGGCGCTGATGTACAGGGCCATGCCTTGACCCGGTTCTGCAAATCCTGATTCCTGAAAAAGGCTCGCGTAAAAGACGGCCCAAGTCGAAATGGGCACCAGCACGCAGATGGGTGCGGCCGTCGAGTCGACGACGTAGGCAAGTTTTTCGCGTGAAACTCCAAACTGATCGGTCACCTTGCGCATGGCGGCCCCAACCGCCAGGGCGTTGAGATAGTCATCGATGAACACGATGATCCCCAACAGCCAGGTATACATCAACGCACTCTTTGAGCTCTTGGCTTTAGCGGCGAGCGCTGCGCTGAAGGCATCGACCGCCCCAGCCCGCAGCAGCAACATAATCAAGCTTCCCATGAGACCGCAGACAATGATGACCCAAGCAATGGTCTCGCTCATCATGACCTCAAGCAGCGTGCTTGAAAACTGAGCCAATGCCGTCGTTGGGCCGAGCATCAAAAGACCGACCATTGTTCCTGCTAGCAGTGATTCGATCGGTCGACGGCTAACAACCGCAACGCAGACAGTGATCACGGCCGGAAGCAGTACAAGCCAAGTGTCCTGTATAGCCAAAAAGTGCTCCTCGTAACGGCATTGATATCAGCGGCAGCGTCAAGATTGACGTTGCTTGTTGGAATACCCCTTCAAAACAACTTCGGCCCAATCTACGTCATTAAATCACTGCCTTGCGTTTCTGTTAATTGGGACAGCGACATCAGTGTAAGGATCGCGGCCAGCGCAATATAAACAGAGACCCAAAAGATACCAAAATTGTTCCACAGCAGAACCGCGATGGTCGGCGCTAAGGCGCCTCCGACAATCGCGCCGAGCTGATACCCAAGGGATGCGCCGGAGTAACGCACTTCAGTGCTGAACAACTCCGTGAAAAACGCGGCTTGAGGTCCGTATTGCATACCCAGAAAAACAAGGCCCATGGTCACCGCGAAACAAATCAGGACGGGTTGCCCGGTATCAATCAACGGGAACAAGGCAAAACCCCAAAGACCTGTCAAGATGGCACCCCAACGATAGACCGTTTTACGACCCAGGCGATCTGACAACCCCGAAAAATAAAATTGCGATGGCACCATGATTGCCGCCGCGACCAACACCGCGGTTAACATCATGTCACGAGACAAGGTAACGGTTGGCGAATTAACCCCATAGGCCACAACGAACGCAATCAATATATAGAAGGTGACTTGAATCGACAAAAAGGCACCCGCTGCCAGCACGATCCGCTTTGGATAGCGTCGCAGCACTTCAATCACCGGGGACTTTACCACGGTTTGTTGCACCGCTTCTTTTGGTGCCTGATGCGCAGCAAGGGCTTTAAAAGCGGGCGTGTCTTCCAGTTTTAGTTGCACGTACATCGAGATCAAGATTAGGACAAAACTAGCGATAAAGGGTAAGCGCCAGCCCCAGTCCATAAAATCGGCTTCAGACATACCGGCACTGACGCCGAGAAAAGCAAGGTTGGCTAGGATGACGCCAACCGGCGCGCCAGCCTGAGCATAGGCGCCATACCAGCCTCGTTGATCCTTGGGCGCACTCTCGGTCACCAATAACATGGCCCCGCCCCACTGACCGCCAATGGCCAGACCCTGAACAAATCGCAACACCACCAACATCAGTGGCGCCAATACACCGATCGACTGATAGGTTGGCAAAAAGCCAATCAAGGTGGTCGCAACCCCCATCATCATCAGCGCAACCACTAAGGTTTTCTTACGGCCAACCCGGTCTCCAAAATGACCAAAGATCACGCCGCCCAGTGGTCTTGCTAAAAACCCCACCGCGAAGGTACTAAACGACGCAATGAGCACCACCATGGTTGGTAGGTCCTGCGGAAAAAATGCCTGGGGGAAGATCACCGCAGCGGCGGTACCATAGAGAAAAAAATCGTACCACTCGATGCTCGTTCCAGAGAGCGACGTCAGTGCGACTTTACGCATATCCTTGGATTTTTCTTGACTCATAGATCCCCCTTTCCAAGTTCCAAGTTACCTTTCGCTAGATTCAATCGCAACAGATCGTTAGCGCCCTCCACAAGCCTTAAAGCGCGCACCCGTCGATAGAGCGTCTCTAAGGGATGTCCAACAACCAAGGCTTGCCCCCCAACTAACTGCACGGCCCAATCGACAATCGTGCCCGCAACCTCGGTACAGAAAACTTTCGCCGCAATCACCTCGTTAACACTGTTATCTGGGCCATCTACCCGTCGCGCCGCGCGATACAAGACACTCCGGCCAGCAAATGCTTGAATACGGAGCTCAGCATACCGCAGGCGGACGCCCTCCTTACTGCCCAACGAGCTACCTGTGCGATGGGGTGCCAACAAGTGTTGGTTCAGGTAGTCGAGCGTCCAAAGACACATGCCCATCGCTTCGGCTGCGACCATCAATCGAACGTTTCCGATATTGGCCAGCGCGCGTGGCATGCCTTCGCCCAGTTTGCCGATCATTTGCCAGCTTGGCACCTTGACCGCCTCGAACCGAAAAGCGGCATGCCCACCACCTTCCATCGAGGTAAACGTGTCATGCAGAATCACCCCCTGCGCCTTTCGGTCGACAACCACCATCGCGGTGCCCAACTTCGCGCCATTGGGGTCTTCAACGTTGGCCAGAATGGAGAGAAAATCTGCCGTGTCACCGCCCGTGACGTAAGATTTTTGGCCATTGAGCGTCAGTTCATCGTTTACCATGACCGCCCAGGTCGGACGCGGCGCGTTATCCGGCTCGGTAAACCCAAATGCCCCGCGTTTCTCACCCGCCATAACCGGTTGTAAAAATTGGCGCGCCAATTCACCCGTTGCTTCGTGCAAGATGCCCGGCCCTGGGCCAAAAATAAACCGGGTCAGTTCGGAATTGGCACTCGCCCAATATTCCCGGAGCATGGTCAACTCTAAAGCGCCGGCTGGCATCCCGCCATAGGCTTGCGGCTGTGTCTTATAGAAAAACCCCGCCTGCTTCGAGGCTTCTCGAACTTCCGCGCCCAGCTTGGTAAGCGGTTCGCCCTGCCCCAGACGCTCAGCCCGCGACACGATTTCGCGCGCCACAAAGCTTTCGGCCTGCTTTAAAACGGCTAACAAGCGTTCCGGTAGATGTTCTGGCATCAACAATCCTTATTTTGATCCGCAATTAAAATGACGTGGCAATCCGCCAAACTCTGATGCATTCGCGCAATTCACCTCACAATTTAGCGTTTTTCCTTGCCGTCACGACATTGAACACGACCTGCGACTTCGGAATTTGGTATATTCCTCTTTTTCTCACAGCGAGCGTCAAAATGAAAGTTGCCATTGGTATTGGAAGTGCCTACTACAAC
>Ga0209335_10002109_pt1 | contig 21521 bp, 20 predicted proteins | sample COG_09_FD_184753 | JGI IMG/M metagenome (GOLD analysis project Ga0209335, IMG submission 184753) | Pelagic Microbial community sample from North Sea - COGITO 998_met_09 (SPAdes) (version 2) | ecosystem: Environmental > Aquatic > Marine > Neritic zone/Coastal water | place: Helgoland, sampling...
CAAGTGGACAAAATAATAACTCGTCTTTCATATTATTAGATCAATTTAGAGGCTTTAAACAAACCCTTAATAGTGATGTCTTTATTGTGTATTACTTTCGTTTTAATTGAATTTTTAAATAATTCTGAAAATCCTCCAGTTATTATTACCTTAAAAGACTTTCTTGTCTCTTTAATAATTAAATTAATTATATTGTCAATTAAACCAGCGTAACCCCAAAAAAAACCTGATCTAACAGCAGAAGTAGTGTCTACACCAATGACTTTTTTAATTTGTTTTAGGTTAATTTTAGGTATCAAAGTTGCTTTATCAGATAAAGTATTAAGAGAAAGCCTAACTCCAGGCGAGATTATACCTCCTTTGTAGGTATTTTTAACTAGTACATCGAAGGTTGTGGCAGTACCAAAATCTAGAATTATAAAATTATCTTTGTTATTTATTACACTTATTGCATTTGCTATTCGATCAGATCCAACTTGTTTAAAATTTGCTTCAATTTTTAATAATTTTTTTAACTTCAAATCTTTAATTTCATAGATTTTAATTTTAACTTTTTTTTTTAAAAAAAATTGTATTTTTTTAAATGAACGGGGTACTACACTGCAAAATAAAATTTTTGTAATTTTATCAAATTTAATTTGATTTTTATTAAAACTTTTAACAATATTTTTTTGGTTTATTTTTTTTGTACTTAAATTAAATCTTTTTAAGATTTTACCACTAAAATTAGCAACACAAATTTTAGTCTCCGTATTTCCAATATCACCTAATAAAATCATTTATTTTAAAATTTTTATTAAATTTTTTTCAAACATAGATTTTAGTTTATTTTGAAATATATTTTTATCAATTTTTTTTTCAATTAATTCGTATAGATTGGTTGTTGGATAATTTTTAATATATGGGCTTTTAACTAAATTTATTCCTATTCCTATAATAAAATATTTTTGACCATTTTTAAAAACAGACTCTTGAAGTATACCACAAATTTTTTTACCCTTGATCAGTAAATCATTAGGAGGTTTAATTGAAATATTTTTTTTATAGTAATTCGATAATAATTTTTTAATTAATTCACAATTTAATTTAGTAAAATTTTTTAAATTTAAATTTTGATTATCGATTTTTAAAAAAAAACTTACAAATAAATTTCCTTTAAAGGAAATCCATTTTTTACCATACTGACCTTTACCAGATTTTTGGGAAATTGCAGTAATCATACCAAATTTATAGTTAGTTTTATTTATTATTCTTATAGCAGTATTATTTGTGCTATTTACAATTTTATAATTAAATTTTTTGAACTTCATTAAATTATATTAATTCTGGAAACAACTTCAACTAATTGACTTGGAAAGATGAAGTATAAAAGAATTAATATAGTTGAAAAAGTCAAAGAAAATTTAAGCCATATGCTATGATCAGAATCAAATTTTTCTTTCTCTTTATCAAAATAAATTATCTTAATAATTCTAAGATAATAAAAGGCTGCTATTACAGTTGAAAGTAAACCAACTATAGCCAAGAAATACATGGATTGTTCAATAACTGATTTAAAAATATAAAATTTTGCAAAAAAACCTGCTAGTGGAGGTATTCCTGCCAATGAGAACAAAATCACTAGCAACGATAGTGCTAACAAAGGATGATTTTTAGAAACCCCTGACAAATCATGAATGTCTTCATAGTATTCATCATTTCTTTTCATCATTAATAAACAAGAAAACAAGCCTAAATTCATCAGTATATAAATTGTTATATAAATAATAGAACTTTGTATCCCTTCATTTGTTCCTGTAGCTAGACCTGCCAATGCATATCCGATATGACCAATAGAGCTGTAAGCAATTAGTCTTTTTAAATTGGTTTGTCCAATAGCTGCAACAGCACCAAATAGCATTGATGCTATAGATAAAAATACAATAATCATTTGCCATTGATCAATTAAATTTAAAAAAGGAACGTACAAAAATCTAATAAATACTGTTAATGCAGCAATTTTTGGAACCATAGTAAAAAATAATGTTACCGAAGTAGGTGAACCTTCATAAACATCAGGAGCCCACATATGGAATGGAACTGCAGATATTTTAAACGCTAAACCAACCAAAATAAAAACTATTCCAAAAGTAAGAGCATATTCTTGAGAGTTTAATTGAGTTGCAATAATATCAAAATTTGTTGATCCAGAAAAACCGTAGATTAATGAGCATCCATATAAAAGTAACCCTGAAGATAATGCGCTAAGAACAAAATACTTAAGACCTGCTTCAGATGATTTTAATTGATCTCTATTAAATGTTGCTAAAACATATAAAGCTAATGATTGCAATTCTAAACCCATATAAAAAACAATTAAGTCATTTGAACTAATCATAACCATCATTCCTAATACTGAACATAAAATCAAAATTGGGTATTCAATTTTAAAAATCTTAAATATTTTTAAATATGTTGAAGAAATAATTAACACTAAAGAAGCAGCTAAAAGTGTGATAATCTTCATGAATGAAGATAAATAATCGATTATAACGCTTTTACTGAATAATAAAGTAGGATCATTACCAAGCGTTTCATTAAAAGTTAAAACTGCCGCAACAATTAAAATTATTAATGAGATATTTTGAATTAAATTTGCACTATCTTTTTTAAAAACGCCCAACATCAAAAGAAACATAATACCCAGTGCAATTACAATTTCCGGCAAAATATAGTTAAAATTATCCATGGTTATCTTGTCATTAAATTAATTTTATACATTTCGATTAAATCTTTAACTGATACTTCTATTGTATTAAGTAATGGCTCTGGATAAAAACCAAAAAACAATGTTGGTAATGCTAAACTTATTAAAATTATTAGTTCTGATTTATCTAAATCAGGCATCTTCAATAAATCTTTATTGATAATTTCTCCAAAAACCACTCTTTTATACAACCACAACATATAAGCTGCCCCAAAAATCACTCCTAAACTTGCAATGACAGCTACTAAAAAGTTATCTTTAAAAGCACCCATTAAAATTAAAAATTCACCAATAAAACCACTCGTGCCAGGCAAACCCAAAGCCGCCAAAGTAAATAACATAAATAATATAGAATATTTTGGGACTATACTGACTATTCCTCCATAAGAATTAATCAATCTTGAATGCATTCTATCATAAACAACACCAACACATAAGAAAAGAGCAGCAGAAACTAAACCATGACTAATCATTTGAATTATGCTCCCCTCTATCCCCTGTTGTTTTAGTGTAAAAATACCTAAAGTTACAAATCCCATATGTGCCACAGAAGAATAAGCTATTAATTTTTTCATATCCTCTTGCATCAATGCAATTAATGAAGTGAAAACAATAGCAATTAAACTTAAGATATAAACCAAAGGTGTAAACACCTCAGAAGCAAATGGAAATAAACCTAGAGAAAATCTAATAAATCCGTAACCTGCCATTTTTAAAAGGATCGCTGCTAATAAAACTGATCCAGCTGTTGGCGCTTCTACGTGAGCATCAGGTAACCAAGTGTGTACTGGCCACATTGGAGTTTTTACTGCAAAGGAACTAAAAAAAGCTAACCACAGTAAGTTTTGGTACTTTTGATCAATACCGAGTTCATAAAGTTTTACAACATCTGTTGTGCCAGTTATCCAATAAATAGAAATAATTGCTACCAGCATTAAAACAGATCCTAACAAAGTATATAAAAAGAATTTAAATGCAGAATAAACTCTTTTTGGACCACCCCAAATACCAATAATTAGAAACATTGGTATTAAACCTGCTTCAAAAAATAAATAAAAAATTACTAGATCTAGTGCACAAAAAACACCAATCATAAAACTTTCCATGATTAATATGGCTATTAAGAAGTCTCTCAATCTTATTTTTACAGAATTATTAACTGAAATAATACAAAGAGGAGTAATAAATGTTGTTAAAATTATAAATAAAATTGAGATACCATCAATACCAACTTTATAATTAACAAATCCAGCTAACCAATTTCTTTCTTCAACAAATTGAAAATTAGATATTGAACTATCAAATGAAATCCACAAATAAATCGAAATTAAAAAATTTACTAATGAAGTAAATAAAGCAACATATTTAATTGTATCAGTCTGTTTGTCATCACTTTTAGAAAATAATAAAAATATTGAACCTATAGCAGGTAGCAATATTAGGGATGATAAAATCGGAAAATCCATTAGTTAATAATTAGGTAGGTTAGTAATGCTGAAAAACCAAGCAACATTACAAAAGCATATTGATAAATAAATCCACTTTGAAATTTATTAGCTTTTTGTGAAATTTTTTTAATTAACATTGATATACCGTCTGGACCAAATCCATCAATGATTTTAACATCACAAACTTTCCATAGGAATAAACCAATTTTTTGTGATGGTTTAACAATTATATAGTCATACAATTCGTCAAAATACCATTTATTAACTAAAAATTCATATAATGGTCGATTTATTTTGACTATTTGTTCTGGGATAGATTTATTTTTAACAAATAAATAATAAGCAATAGGAATAGATATTAAAACTAAAATTGGCGTTAATAATAAAAACCATGTAGGAGGATGTTCAGTGCTAAACGGTTCTAAAAATAATATTGATTGAGCCCAAAAATTATTTTGATCACCAAGACTAATAAATAAATCTTTAAATATAAATCCTGCAAAAATTGCACCAATTGATAAAATAATTAAAGGTATCAACATAATTAAAGGAGACTCATGAGTTTCTTCAATTTTTATTGATTTGTTATTATATTCTCCATGAAACGTTTTAAAAATTAGTCTCCAAGAATAAATTGCTGTTAAAAATGCAGTAAAAACTCCTACACCAGCAGCATAATAACCAACTGTATTTCCTTTGAGATAAGCAAATTCAATAATGGCATCTTTAGAATAAAAGCCAGATAAAAATGGAAATCCAGTTAAAGCAAGTGTTCCGATGATCATTAATGCATATGTGTAAGGTAATTTTTTCCAAACAGCTCCCATATTATTTATATTTTGCTCATCTTTAAATGCGTGAATTACAGAGCCTGATCCTAAAAATAGAAGAGCCTTAAAAAAAGCATGGGTGAACAAATGAAACATGGCAACATTATAAGCGCCCACACCTGCTGCAAAAAACATATATCCTAGCTGACTGCATGTAGAATAAGCAATTATTTTTTTTATATCTGTTTGAACTAAAGCAACAGTTGCTGCAAAAAAAGCTGTAGTCATTCCAATAATAGTAATTAAATTCAATATTATTGGAGAGTATTCATAAATTGGTGAACATCTGACCACTAAAAAAACTCCAGCCGTGACCATAGTTGCAGCATGAATTAGAGCAGATACAGGTGTCGGTCCTTCCATCGCATCTGGTAACCATGTGTGTAAAAGTATTTGGGCTGATTTACCCATTGCACCAATGAATAATAAGAAACAAATTAAATTTATTGCACCAACCTCAATGCCAAGAAAATTTAAGTTTGTATCAGTGATTGTTGGTATCTGTTGAAAAACTTCATTGTAATTAACTGTACCAAACAAATAAAAAATAAGAAAAATTCCAAGAGCGAAACCAAAATCTCCCACCCTATTAACGACAAACGCTTTTATAGCAGCTGTATTAGCAGATTCTTTTTTAAACCAAAAACCAATCAAGAAATAAGAACAAAGACCTACGCCTTCCCATCCAAAAAATAATTGTATAAAGTTATCTGACGTTACCAACATTAACATTGCAAATGTGAAAAGTGATAAATAGGCCATAAATCTAGGTTTGTGAGGATCGTGAGACATATAACCTATGGAATAAACATGAACTAAAGAAGAAACTAACGTCACTACTACGAGCATCACTGAGGACAAGGGGTCAATATTCATTGACCAATTAACATCAAGGGATCCTGAGTTAATCCATTTGGCAATTACAATATTTTCTTGGTAATTGTTAACTACTACTTCATAGAATACATAAATCGATAGAATTGCAGAAATTGAAACTAATAAACTTGTTACAATTTCTGAGTTTCGATCACCTATAAAACGACCAAAAAAACCTGAAATAATTGAAGCTATTAGTGGAAGAAATATAATTGAAAGTTCCATTTTATCCTTTTAATTTATCTATCTCTTCAACTCTAATGGTTCCTGAATTTCTATAATAGACTACTATAATAGCTAATCCTATAGCAGCTTCTGCTGCGGCAACTGTTAAAATAAATAATGTGAAAACTTGGCCTGTTAAATCATCTAAAAAAATTGAAAATGATACCAAGTTTATATTTACAGCTAATAAAATTAGCTCAATACTCATTAAAATTACTATAATATTTTTTCTATTTAAGAAAATTCCAATGATGCCAATTGTAAAAATTACGGCACCTAATGTTAAGTAATGTCCAAGGCCAATACTAACCATCGATTTTTACTCCTTTATTCGATTCTACATCTATAACCTTAACTCCTTCTGATCTTTCTCTAGAAATTTGCTTTATGTAACTTTGTTTTTTTACACCAGATCGTTGTCTAAAAGTTAAGACAATTGCGCCGATCATAGCAACTAAAAGGATCATTCCACTTAGTTGGAAAATATGAATATAATCAGTATATAAAACCTGTCCTAAAGAATGAGTATTACTTACTTCACTATTTATATTCAAATTATTTGTATTGAATAAATCAGGTTTATATTTCCAGCCACCAACTACAATAATTAATTCAAAAAATATTATTGCACTAATAATTAAGCCTACAGGAATATGACCTGAGCTTTCTTGTGAAGTAAACCATTCATTTTTTTGTTGAGCAACATTCAACATCATTACTACAAATAAAAATAATACAGCTACAGCACCAACATAAACAATCAGCATAATCATACCTAAAAATTCAGCACCAATCATTATGAATAAACATGAAATACTTATAAAATCCAAAATCAAAAAAAATACAGAGTGAACAGTGTTTTTGGAAACTGTTACCATTATTGCAGAAACTACTGCTATAATTGAAAATATGTAAAAAAATATTGTGTGAGCTATCATCTATCTATGTGGATTATCTGCTTTAATATTGGCTGCTAAGACATTTTCCCAACGATCACCATTATCTAAAAGTTTTTCTTTAGTATAGTAAAGCTCTTCTCTTGTTTCTGTAGAAAATTCAAAATTAGGACCTTGAACAATAGCATCTACAGGACAAGCTTCTTCACAAAGACCACAATAGATACATTTCATCATATCAATATCGTATCGCGTTGTTTTTCTACTGCCATCCTCTCTTTCCGCAGATTCTATTGTGATAGCCTGAGCTGGGCAAACAGCTTCGCATAATTTACAAGCAATGCATCTTTCTTCACCATCTGGATAACGTCTTAAAGCGTGCTCGCCTCTAAATCTTGGACTTATTTTTCCTTTTTCAAAAGGGTAATTAATTGTTTTTTTTGACTTAAATATCTCTTTTACAGCAATAGAAAGACCCCCAATAAAATCTGTCATAAAAATTGTTTTAAAAAATCTGGAAATCTTCATAATTAATTAGATGGTAAAAGATTGAAATAAAATAAAAAACTCGCTGTTAATACAACCCAAATCAATGATAATGGAAGAAAAATTTTCCAACCTAATCTCATTAACTGGTCATATCGGTATCTTGGCACAATAGCTTTAACCAGTGCAAAGAGAATAAATAATAGAAGAATTTTTAAAATTAACCAAATAGCACCAGGGACTAAATTAAATGGATAAATGTCAATTGGAGACAACCATCCGCCTAAAAATAAAATTGAACCCATTGCACACATTAAAAGAATGTTTGCATATTCTCCTAGCCAAAACATTGCGTACATCATTCCAGAATATTCAGTTTGGTATCCAGCAACTAGTTCAGCTTCTGCTTCAGGTAAATCAAATGGAGGTCGATTAGTCTCTGCTAAAGCAGATATAAAAAAAATCACAAACATTGGGAATAATGGAACGACATACCATAAATCTTTCTGAGCAATAACAATGTCATTTAAATTTAAAGATCCAACACATAACAATACATTGATAATTATTACACCAATAGATACTTCATATGATACCATTTGAGCTGCAGATCTAATTGCACCTAGAAAAGGATATTTTGAGTTTGATGCCCAACCACCCATAATAATTCCATAAACACCAAGAGATGAGACTGCAAAAAGATAAAGAATTCCAACATTTATGTCTGCAAGAACTTGAGTTTCACTAAATGGTATTACTGCCCAAGCAACTAAAGCAAGAGTCATGGTAACAATTGGTGCTAAAATGAAAATAACTTTATTCGAACTAGCGGGAATAATAATTTCTTTAAAAATATATTTTAATGCATCAGCCAAAGATTGAAGTAATCCAAAAGGTCCAACAACATTAGGTCCTTGTCTTTTTTGAACAAAAGCCCAAACTCGTCTATCCAGCCAAACAATCATTGCAACTGAAACTAATACGGGAACTAATAAAAATAAAATTTTATAAGTTTCCTGAAATATCACTGACAAATATTCCATTATTATCCCTCTGTTCCTGTAGATTTAAAATTAATTTTTGAGTTATTGCAATCAACCATTGTTTTTGAAGCTCTGGCTACTACATTTGAAAAATAATAATCTTTAATTTCAATTTTAAGTTTTTCATTTTCAAAATTATTATTGTTTGAGTTTATTGCTCCACTATCTGAATTTTTATTTTTAAGATTAATAAAATTAATCATACTGCTTACTAATTCATCTTTATCATTAAATAATTTTCTATTATTCATTGATTCTGCAAGTTCATTAATTATTTGCCAATCTTCTTTAGCTTCACCAGGGGGATACGAGGCTTTGTAAGCTTTTTGAATCTTGCCTTCTAAATTTGTATAATGAGCTGTTTGTTCAGTATACGCTGCACCAGGAAGAATAATGTCAGCAACTTCAGCACCTTTATCCCCGTGACTTCCTTGATATATTATAAATTCATTTTTTTTATTAACATTAAGATTATCCTGTCCAATTAAAAATATTAAATCGAATTCATTTTTTTGAAGTTTCTCAAGAGTAATATTATAACCAGATTTATTATTAAAAACTTCAAGATCAATATTTCCTACTGTTGAAGCATCTGTAGATAAAATGTTTAAAGGATTCCATTCTTCATCAAATTTAAAGTTATTATTTATATAATTTTTAATTAAATAAAAAATATTTTGTGAAGATTTTAAATCAAAGAATGACTCTCCAAGAATAATTAATGGTTTTTTTGAGTTTTTTAAAACATTAGAAATTTCATGTTTGTTTTCTAGAATATCTTTTAAAGTTTGTGTTTGGCCATCTAAACTTTGATAAGGATATGTAAGATCATCAATATCATTCAGTGAAATAATCTTTGTGTTATTGTTAACAAAAGATTTTCTTATTCTTGCATTTAAAATTGTTGCCTCATATCTTGGATTGGTTCCAATTAAAAAAATTAAATCAGACTCTTCTATTCCATTGATAGATGAGTTAAATATATAATTTTCTCGTTCACTATCATCAATAAATCTATCTGATGTTCTAAAATCATAATAATCTGACTCTATGGTTCGATCAAAAAACTCTTTAAAAATATAGGAGGTTTCCATATTTGTTAGATCTCCAACAAACCCCCCAATTTTATTTTTGGGAGTATTTTCAATTCTAGATTTAATTATTTTAAATACTTCAGACCATGAAGCTTTTTCAAATTTTCCATTATATTTTATGTAAGGTGTATCTAATCTTTGATTTAATAAACCATCACAAGCGTATCTGGTTTTATCTGAAATCCATTCTTCATTAATATCTTCATTAATTAATGGTAAAATTCTTTTTACTTCCCAACCATAGGTATCTATTCTAATATTTGATCCAACAGCATCCATAACATCGATAGACTCTGTTTTTTTTAGTTCCCAAGGTCTTGCTTCAAATACATATGGTTTTGACGTAAGAGCTCCAACGGGACAAAGATCAATAACATTTGCTGATAACTCAGATTGCATTGATTGTTCTAAATAAGTAGTAATTTGCATATCTTCACCTCTACCAATGGCCCCAATTTCTGGTACACCAGCTATTTCGGTTGCAAACCTTATACATCTGGTACAATGAATACATCTGGTCATTTGAGTCTTAATTAACGGTCCCATGTTTTTATCAGGAACAGATCTTTTATTTTCTTTGTATCGAGATTTATCAACTCCATAAAACATTGATTGATCTTGTAGATCACATTCTCCTCCTTGATCACAAACTGGACAATCTAATGGATGATTTGCTAAAAGAAATTCCATAACACCTTTTCGAGCTTTTTCTACTTTAGGAGTGTTTGTTTTAATATTCATACCTTCTGCAGCTGGCATAGCGCATGAAGCTATTGGTTTAGGTGATTTTTCCATTTCAACTAAACACATTCTACAATTTCCTGCTATAGATAATTTTTCATGATAGCAAAACCTAGGAATTTCTACACCAGCTTTTTCACAAGCTTGCAGAACAGTTAAACCTTCTTCAACTTCTATATCAATATCGTTAACTTTTAATTTAAGCATTTTCTTTTTCTAATAAATGTTGATCAACTAAATATGGAATATCTTTTGATTTCTTTATAACTGGTTCAAATTTGATTCTTTCTTCAATCTCATTTTTAAAATGTCTTAACAATCCTTGTACTGGCCAAGATGATCCTTCTCCAAATGCACATATAGTGTGTCCTTCTATTTGCTTTGTGACATCCATAAGCATATCAACTTCATCTTTGGATGCTTCACCTTTTGCCATTCTTTCTAACATTCTCCACATCCAACCCGAACCTTCTCTACAAGGTGTGCATTGACCACAACTTTCATGTTTGTAAAATCTAGCAATCCTAGCCATACATTTGATAATATCTTGATCTTTATTTATTACGACTATTCCGGCAGTACCAAGTCCACTTTTTTCAGCCATAAGAGAGTCAAAATCCATACTAATTGTATCACAGGTTTTTTTTGGTAATAATGGCATTGAAGAACCTCCTGGAATAACAGCTTGTAGATTATCCCATCCACCAATTACTCCTCCAGCATGAGTTTCTATTAATTCTTTCAAAGAAATACCCATTTCCTCTTCAACATTGCAAGGCGTATTAACATTTCCCGAAATACAAAATATTTTTGTTCCAGTGTTTTTAGGTTTACCTATACCTGCAAACCATTTACCACCTCTTCTAAGAATTGTTGGAACAACCGCGATTGTTTCAACATTATTAATAATTGTTGGACATCCGTATAAACCTATTAAAGCTGGAAAAGGAGGTTTTAATCTTGGTTGACCCTTTTTACCTTCTAAACTTTCTAATAAAGCAGTTTCTTCACCACATATATATGCACCAGCCCCATAATGAATATAAATATCAAAATCCCAATCTGTACCGCTAGCATTTTTTCCAATTACTTTATTTTCATAAGCTTCATCTATTGCTTTTTGTAATTTTTGCCCTTCATTAAAATATTCACCACGTATGTACACATAGCAAACATGAGCATTTACCGCATAGGATGCTATCAAACACCCTTCAATTAATTTATGAGGTTCAAATCTTAATATATCTCTATCTTTACAAGTGCCTGGCTCGGATTCATCTGCATTAATAACTAAGTAATGAGGTCTTGAACCAACTTGTTTAGGAGCAAAAGACCATTTTAGTCCAGTTGGAAATCCAGCTCCTCCTCTTCCTCTTAATTCAGAAAGTTTAATTTCATTAATAATCCATTCTTTTCCCTTGTCGCAAAGTTCTTTGGTATTTGACCAATCACCTCTTTTTTTTGCTGAAGTAAAATCAGCGCCATTATCATTGTACAAATTTTTGAAAATTCTATCTTCGTCTTTAAGCATTTTTCACATCCAATAAAGTTTTTCTATTATTTTCAGGCTCAGAATTTAATCGACCTCTATAAGAGCCAGGTTCAGGTGTTTTGCCTGAAATTATTTGATCTAATATTTTTAATGCTTTGTCTTTATCTAAATCTTCATAATAATCATCATTAATTTGCATCATTGGAGCATTAATACATGCACCTAAGCATTCAACTTCCATCCAAGAACAATTTTTCTCTTTAACAAGTTCATTTTCATTTTCAGAAATTTTTTCTTTACATGCTTCAACTATTTTATAAGCACCTCTAATCATACATGGTGTTGTGGTGCAGACTTGAATAAAATGTTTACCAACAGGTGTTAAATTGTACATCGTGTAAAAAGTTGCCACTTCATAAACCTTGACATAAGGCATATCCAAAAATTTTCCAATATATTTCATTGCAGATAAAGGTATCCAGTTATCGTTTTGTTTTTGGGCAATGTACAACAATGACATAACTGCACTTTGTTGTTTTCCTTTAGGATATTTCTTAATTATATTATTTGCTTCAGCTAAACTCTCTGAATTAAATTCAAAAGTTTCAGGTTGTTCTTTAGATATTTTCCTTAGTGTCATCTATCAACCTCTCCAAATACTATATCAAGAGACCCTAGCACGGCAGGAACATCAGCTAGCATATGACCTTTAATTAAATAATCCATTGCTTGAAGATGAGAAAAGCCAGGAGCTCTAATTTTACATTTATAAGGTTTGCTAGAACCATCGGAAATTAGATAAACTCCAAACTCACCTTTTGGAGCTTCTACAGCTGTATAAATTTCGTCTTTAGTTACTCTGTAGCCTTCAGTAAATAATTTAAAATGATGTATTAGAGCTTCCATTGATTGTTTTAGGTCCTTTTTTGGTGGAGGTGTAATTTTTCCATCCAAAGATTTAACAGGTCCTTTTTCCATTTTAGATAAACATTGTTTTATTATTGAAATACTCTCTTTCATTTCCTCAATTCTACAAAGATATCGATCGTAGCAATCACCATTTTTACCCACAGGAATTTTAAAGTCTAAAAGTTCGTAGCAATCATAAGGTTGAGATTTTCTTAAATCCCACGGAATACCTGATCCTCTAATCATGACACCAGAAAAAGAATAATCTAATGCATCTTCTTTAGTGACTATTCCAATATCTACATTTCTTTGTTTAAAAATCCTGTTATCAGTTAAAAGACTTTCAAGATCATCTATAATTTTTGGAAATGTTTCACAAAATTTTGCGATATCATCTTCTAATCCTTGGGGTAAATCTTGATGAACGCCACCTGCTCTAAAATAATTTGCATGTAGTCTTGAACCTGAAGCACGTTCATAGAAAGTCATTAATGTTTCTCTTTCCTCAAAACCCCAAAGTGATGGTGTTAACGCTCCTACATCCAAAGCTTGCGTAGTAACATTTAATATGTGGCTTAAAATTCTGCCAATTTCACAAAATATAACTCTTATAAATTGAGCTCTTATTGGAACATTTATGTCTAATATTTTTTCAATAGCCAATGCAAAAGCGTGTTCCTGATTCATAGGAGCAACATAATCAAGCCTATCAAAGTAAGGCACAGCTTGCATATAAGTTTTATTTTCTATAAGTTTTTCAGTTCCTCTATGAAGTAAACCGATATGAGGGTCAGCTTTTTCAACTACTTCACCATCTAACTCAAGTATAAGTCTTAATACACCATGGGCAGCAGGATGCTGAGGTCCAAAATTCAAATTTAAATTTTTAATTTTTTTTGTCATTATTATCAGTTTGTTCTTTAATATATTTTGTACCCTCCCAAGGACTTTCGTAGTCAAAATTTCTATAATTTTGCTCAAGTTTTACGGGTTCAGAAATTACTTTTTTTTCATCTTCGCTGTATCTAACTTCTGTATGACCAGTAAGTGGGAAATCTTTTCTTAAAGGATGACCTTCAAAACCATAATCAGTTAATATTCTTCTTAAATCAGGATGATCTTTAAAATTAACTCCATACATATCAAAAACTTCTCTTTCCATCCAATTTGCAGCAGGAAAAATCGAAGTTAATGAGGGCACCACCTCATTTTCATTTATCAAATAGGTCATTATTATTCTTTGATTAAATTCATGACTTAAAAATAGATAAACCATTTTAAATCTTTGAATATTTTCGGGATAATCTACTGTAGTGATGTCTATTAACTGTCTAAATTTGCAATTATTATTTGTTTTTAAGAATAATGTTACATCAATTAAATCTTCTCTTTCAATCTCAATATAAAGTTGATTGTGTTTAATTTCAGTATTTTTTATTTTAGTTGTTAATTCTGAATTAATTTTTTTTTCAAGATCTGTTAAATTTATCATTTTATCTATTAAAAGATCCTTTATTTCTAATTTTTTTTTGGAGTTGCATTATTCCATACAATAGTGCTTCAGCAGAAGGAGGACATCCGGGCACATAAATATCAACAGGTACAATTCTATCACAACCTCTAACAACTGAATAAGAGTAATGATAATATCCGCCACCATTTGCACAACTTCCCATCGAGATTACATATCTAGGTTCTGGCATTTGATCATAAACTTTTCTTAAAGCTGGAGCCATTTTATTCGTCAAAGTACCAGCAACTATCATAACGTCAGATTGTCTTGGTGATCCTCTTGGAGCAGCACCAAATCTTTCAAGATCATATCGTGGCATTGCAGTTTGCATCATTTCCACAGCACAACATGCTAAACCAAAAGTCATCCAATGCAATGATCCAGCTCTTGACCAATTTATAAGATTATCTAATGAAGTAGTTATAAAACCATTTTTACTAAAATCTTCAGCAAGTTGTTTAAATTCTTCTGGTACCTGTTCTATCTTGTTATTCATATATTAAATTTTTTATTCTACTCCCAGTCTAAGGCGCCTTTTTTCCATTCATAAATAAATCCTATTGTAAGAATGAACAAAAAGATCATCATTGATGTAAATCCTAATATTCCTATATTTCCTAGTGAAACAGCCCAAGGGAATAAAAAAGCAATTTCTAAATCAAATATAATAAAAAGAATAGCAACTAAATAAAATCTTACATCAAATTCCATTCGAGAGTCTTCAAATGGTTCAAAACCACATTCGTATGCTGATAATTTTTCTGGATCAGGATTTTTTGGTGAGAGAACAAAATTAACTAGTACAAAAGCACAACTCAACCCTAGGGCAATTATTAAAAATAAAATTATTGGAAAGTAGTCTTTTAAAAATTCTGATAACATGGAAATCTATATATCAGTTTTTATAGGTTGATGAAGGGCAGAACGGTCACATTTTAACTTTATAAACACAAAAAAAATGAAAAAAATTGCTGATTTTTAATATTTTATGAAAAAAGTGGCGGGAGTGAAGGGACTCGAACCCTCGACCTATCGCGTGACAGGCGATCGCTCTAACCAACTGAGCTACACCCCCACTTTAATCATTTTGGTGGGCAGTAAAGGACTCGAACCTTTGACCCCCTCGGTGTAAACGAGATGCTCTACCAACTGAGCTAACCGCCCCAAAATAATGGGTACTAATACATCAAGGATTGAATAATGTAAATTACTTATTATTGAATACTGGCTTGAGATTTATCATCATTTTTTGATAAATCTACTTCAACCCATTCTGTTGGTTTTAGTTCTTTAGTTAGTGCAATTTTGATCACCTGATCAGCAAACTCAACTGGTGTAATTTTAATTTCATCTAAAATTTTTTTAGGCATATCAACCAAATCTTTTTCATTTTCTTTTGGAATTATTACCTCTTTAATTCCAGCTCTATGTGCAGCCAATAATTTTTCTTTTAAGCCACCAATGGGTAATACTTGACCTGTTAAAGTTACCTCTCCCGTCATAGCTACATCTCTTCTGACTGGATTATTGGTAATTGATGAAACAATTGATGTTACCATACCTATACCAGCTGATGGACCATCTTTGGGTGTGGCTCCTTCTGGTACATGGATGTGAAAGTCTTTCTTTTCAAATAGAGGTGGAATAATTCCATACTCCAAACATTTTGATCTAACAAAAGATTTAGCAGCTTTTACTGACTCTTGCATGACATCACCTAATTTTCCCGTAATCTGCATTCTACCTTTTCCAGGCATTGTTACTGTTTCTATTTTTAAAATTTCTCCACCATATTCAGTCCAAGCTAAACCAGTAACAACTCCCACTCTATCTTCTGATTCCAATTCACCAAAATTAAATTTAGGGATACCCAAATAGTCATGTAAATTCTTTTTATTAATTAAAACTTCTTTTTCCTCACCTGCAACAACTTTTTTTACAACTTTTCTTGCTAGTTTAGATATTTCTCTTTCTAAATTTCTTACACCTGACTCTTTCGTGTAACTTCTAATTACTTCTTGAATAATATTATCTTCAAGTTTCATTTCATTTTCTTTAACACCATTATCTTTAATTTGTTTTGGTAATAAATACTTGTCAGCTATACTAATTTTTTCATCTTCAGTATAACCAGCCAATCTAATAACTTCCATTCTATCAAGTAATGGTGGCAATATATTTAAAGTATTTGCTGTAGTAACAAACATTACATCTGATAAATCATAGTCTACTTCCAAATAGTGATCATTGAATGTTGTATTTTGTTCTGGGTCTAAAGCCTCTAATAATGCTGAAGATGGGTCACCACGATAGTCATTTCCAATTTTATCAATTTCGTCTAATAAAATTAAAGGGTTTTTGGTGCCTGCTTTTTTCATCATTTGAATAATTTTACCTGGCAAAGATCCTATATAGGTTCTTCTGTGACCTCTAATTTCGGCTTCATCTCTCATACCACCTACAGACATTCTAACAAATTCTCTATTAGTAGCTTTGGCGATAGATTTACCTAAAGAAGTTTTACCTACACCTGGAGGTCCTACTAAACATAAAATTGGGCCTTTAATTTTGTCCATTCTTTTTTGAACTGCTAAAAACTCAATAATTCTTTCTTTAACTTTTTCTAATCCAAAATGATCAGTATCAAGAATATTTAAAGCTTTTGCTAAATCAATATCAACTTCACTTTTTTTGTACCAAGGAAGTTCTGTCATCCAATCCAAATAGTTTCTTACAACAGTAGCTTCTGCAGACATTGGACTCATGTTCTTTAGTTTTTTTAACTCTTGTAAACATTTTTTTTCAACATCTTTAGGCATTTTAGCTTTAAGGATTGCTTTATTTAAACTTGTGCTTTCGTCCTTGCCGTCTTCAATTTCACCTAATTCTTTTTGAATAGCCTTTAATTGTTCGTTTAAATAATATTCTCTTTGAGTTTTTTCCATCTGTGTTTTAACACGACCACGAATTCTTTTTTCAACACCAATAATGCTAGTTTCATTTTCCATAATTTTGATTATGGCATTTAATCTTTTCTTAACATCGATAGTTTCAAAAATTTGTTGTTTTTCTGATATGGTTGCTGAGATATGTGAAGCTATATTATCAGCAATTTGAGAAGGATCTTTTAATTGTTTGATTGTGTTAATTGTTTCACTAGAAACTTTTTTATTAATTGATGTTAATTTTTCCAATCTTCTTACCGCTGTAACAGCTAATGGAAATAAATCTTCATCTTTATCTATAACATCGTTGTGATGCGTGTACTCACAAGTAATAAATTTTTCATTATCTTTGAAATCTAAAATTTTAACACGTTTAATACCTTCAACTAAAACCTTAACTGTTCCATCAGGAAGCTTTAATAATTGTAAAATACTACCTTCACAGCCATACATGAAAATATCTGTTTTTTTTGGATCATCAATTTCAGAATTTTTTTGTGTAACTAAAATAATTTTTTTATCTTTTTTCATTACCTCATTTAAGGCTGATATAGATTTATCTCTCCCAACAAATAAAGGAATTACCATACTTGGGAAAACTACGATGTCCCTTAATGGTAGAAGTGGTAATGAAATTTTAACGTCCATAACATAAATATGGATATTATATTGAATATTGCAATAGCTTTTTAGGATTTATTAAGGTTATTAAGCCGCTGAAGTTTTGCTTGATTTTCCTTTATTGTCATTTTTAGAATGCACTAAAATAGGTTCTGAGGTTCCTTTAACAGTATTTGCATCAATTATAACTTCTTCGATATTGTCTTGACTTGGTAAATCATACATTGTTTTCAATAAAATATTTTCGAGTATAGACCTTAATCCTCTTGCACCTGTTTTTTTATTGATTGCTTTTAAAGCTATCTCTTTAAGAGCAGAATCTTTAAAAGAAAGTTTTGCACCATCTAGTTTAAATAATTCTTGATATTGTTTTGTTAAGGAGTTTTTTGGTTCTTGTAAAATTCTAATCAATGACTTTTCATCAAGATCTTCAAGGGTAGCTATCATCGGTAACCTTCCAATGAATTCTGGTATCAAGCCATATTTTAATAAATCTTCAGGCTCAAGACTTTTCATCCATTCACCAGTTTTCTTATCTTGAGTATTTTTTACATTAGCACCAAATCCTATGGATGTGCCTTTATCTCTTTGTGAAATTATTTTATCTAAACCTGCAAAAGCTCCCCCACATATAAATAGTATGTTGGTCGTATCAACTTGTAAAAATTCTTGCTGAGGATGTTTTCTGCCACCTTGAGGAGGAACACTAGCAACTGTTCCTTCCATGATTTTTAATAATGCTTGCTGAACTCCCTCTCCAGAGACATCTCTGGTGATTGATGGGTTTTCAGATTTTCTACTAATCTTATCAACTTCATCTATATAAACGATTCCTCTTTGCGCTTTTTCAACATTATAGTCAGCAGCTTGTAAAAGTTTTAAAATTATATTTTCAACATCTTCACCTACATAACCTGCTTCAGTTAAAGTTGTAGCATCAGCCATAGTGAACGGTACATCTAATATTCTAGCCAATGTTTGAGCCAATAGAGTTTTACCACAACCAGTTGGTCCAACTAATAAAATATTAGATTTAGAAAGTTCAACATTTTTGCTTGTTTTATTTTCGTAATTTAATCTTTTATAGTGATTGTGAACTGCTACAGATAAAACTTTTTTTGCGTGCTCTTGACCAATTACATAGTCATCTAAAACTGCGCAAATTTCTTTTGGGGATGGCAAACCATCTTGATGTTTAACAAATGTGTCTTTACTCTCTTCTTTGATGATATCCATACAAAGTTCGACACATTCATCGCAAATAAAAACTGTTGGTCCTGCAATAAGTTTTCGAACTTCATGCTGGCTTTTTCCGCAGAAAGAACAGTAAAGAATATTTTTGTTACTTGTGTTCATAATATTTATAACGAATCAATAACATTACTTTATTATAAAAGAGTCGTAGTAATCAAGTTCGATTACAGGTTGTTTCTATATATGGTATGTTAAGATCTTTTTTCTACTACAGCGTCAATTAGACCAAAATTTTTAGCAACATCAGCTGTCATAAAGTTATCTCTTTCAAGAGCAGTTTTTATTTCATCAGCAGATTTACCTGTATGTTTTGCATAAATCTCATTTAATCTTTTTTTTAATGCTAAAACTTCATTTGCATGAATTTCTATATCTGTAGCTTGACCTTGAAAACCTGCAGATGGTTGATGAACCATAATTCTTGAGTTTGGCAAAGAAAATCTTTTCCCTTTTGTGCCGGCTGCTAACAAGAAAGAACCCATAGATGCAGCTTGGCCAATACATAAAGTTGAAATATCAGGTTTAACATATTGCATTGTATCATAGATACCAAGACCCGCAGTAACTAAGCCACCTGGACTATTGATATAAAGATAAATTTCTTTTTTTGGATCTTCAGCCTCCAGAAATAAAAGCTGAGCAGTAACTAATGATGCTACGTTATCATTAATTTGTCCTGTTAAAAAAATAATTCTCTCTTTTAATAATCTTGAATAAATATCATAAGCTCTTTCACCTTTACTAGATTGCTCAACAACCATAGGGACGAGTGTGCTCATATGCTCTGAAAAATTTGTAGTCATAAGTTGATTCGATATAACTTATACAACTTGAGATTACTTTTTGCTAACTTTTTTTGGCTTGTTAGTTGATGTTTTTGTTGCAGGTGTTTTTTTTGGGGCTTTTTTAGTTTCTTTCTCAGTTTTGGAAGAGGTTTTCTTTCCGTCAGTATCATTTTCATGATTATGGTCATGGTCGTGATCATGATCATGATCATGGTTATGATCTAATTTTTGAGACTCTTTTAAAATTTTTTCAGCTTCTTCTTTTGAAATCTCTTTTTTATTTGATTTAGCTTTACTCTTAATTTGATCAATTATTTTTTCTTCATAAACAGTTCCTCTAAGACTGGCTAATGCCGATGGATTTTTTTGATAAAAATCCATAACCATTTTTTCCTGACCTGGCATCATTTGAAGTTGTTTTTGAACTTCAGCTTGAACCTCTTGTTCTGTAACTTTAATATTATTTTGTTCACCAAATTCATTTAAAATTAAACCAACTTTAATTCTCTTTTTTGCAATTTCTTCAAAATTCTTTTTACTTTTTTTTGCATCATCTTCAGACATTCCTTGAGACAATATCTTTACCTCTTCCTCAACTAAGTTCTCAGGAATTTCTTCAACTGTAAATTTTTCAATTTCTTTTAAAATTTGATTTTTAGATAACCTGTCTAATGAATTCTTATATTCATCATTTATTTGTTTTGTAATTAATTCTTTTAGATTATTTAGATCTTTTGCTCCTAAATTCTTTGCAAAATCATCGTCAATTTTTACTTCATCTGGTTTTTTTACACTAATAATTTTACAATTAAATTTTGCGACTTTATTCACTAATTCTTTTTCAGGAAAATTTTCAGGTAAAGAAGCTTCAACTATTTTTTCATCATCTTTTTTTACTCCAATTAACTGCTTATCAAATCCTTTTAGAAATAAATCTTTTCCTAAAACTAATTGAGTATTTTTTCCTTCACTTCCTTTAAATTCTTTTTCATCGACTGTGGCTTTATAATCAAATGCTACAAGGTCTCCCTCAGCAGCTTTTGTGTCTGGAGAAACATCTTTAAAACTTGGTTGATTTTTTGCTATTTCTTTAATTCTCTTTTCTGTTTCAATAGGATCAATTTTAACGCTGTATTCATCAAATTTAATATTATCAATAGATTTTAGTTCCACTTTAGGTAGCTCTGTAACAGAAATTACATATTCTAAATCTTTATCTTCACCATATGTTTTTAAATCAAATTTTGGCTGGCCAGCAGGTTTAATTTTATTTTCTTCTAAAGCCTTAGTTGAAGTTTCTTTAATAACTTTATCTAATACTTCACCAAATATAGCTTGTCCAAATTGTCTTTTTAAAATTTCTCTTGGAACTTTTCCAGGTCTAAAGCCTTTTAAATTTACTGTACCCTTTATCTCCTCATACTTTTCATCCATGTATGAATTAATTGTAGCTTTATCTACAAACACTTTAATGTCTTTGTTTAAACCTTTAATATTTTCAACAGTTATTTTCATAATTTTTAAATGGTAGGGCGAAAAGGACTCGAACCTTCACATCCGAAAATATTGGTTCCTAAGACCAACGCGTCTACCAATTCCGCCATCGCCCCACAAATT
>Ga0209335_10002120_pt1 | contig 21449 bp, 16 predicted proteins | sample COG_09_FD_184753 | JGI IMG/M metagenome (GOLD analysis project Ga0209335, IMG submission 184753) | Pelagic Microbial community sample from North Sea - COGITO 998_met_09 (SPAdes) (version 2) | ecosystem: Environmental > Aquatic > Marine > Neritic zone/Coastal water | place: Helgoland, sampling...
CTCGCAGCTTCTCTACCTGTTTAATAGCTCAAACCCTGAAGACCGCCGCGCCCTGGTATCGGATGACTACAGCAAGTCTCACATCACCATCAGCGCCTATAATGCCGGCTCTTACCAGTACCAGGCATTTTTCACTGAGATGGAACAGGAGATCGAGGAAACCTTCGCCGGACTGGAAGCCGAATTCCCCGAATTACAGGTTACGGTTACCGGCAGTATGGCGATGATGATGCGCATGGCTGACGACCTCGCCCGCTCCCAGTATGCTAGCCTCTTGCTTGCGCTGGGAATAATCAGTGTCATCATGATCCTAACCCTTGGCTCTTTCCAGGGTGGATTGCTCGCCATGATCCCCAATCTCATACCAGCTGTATTGAGCTTTGGTCTCATGGGGCTGCTAGGCCTGCCACTGGATGCCGATACGCTATTAATCGCACCGATCATAATCGGCATCGCCGTGGACGACACCATACACTTCATGACCCACTATCGAATCGATCTGGCTCGCACCGGCAGTATCAGCGAGGCGTTGATCAGCACTATTCGCGACGTGGGCCAGGCGGTGATGTTTACTACCATGGTTATTGCACTGAGCTTTGCCCTGTTGAGTTTCTCCGGGCATCTAGGCATGGCCAAGATGGGCTTCTTCGGGTCCATCGCAATCTTCTTCGCCCTACTGTGCGATCTATTCTTGATTCCAGCGATGATCATTACCTTCAAGCCAACATTTGGGGTAAAGGACGCGAACACAAAGATAGATTTTACGAAGACCGTGCAAGCGTAATAACTCGAATTAATAACTAGAGAAATATTGGAATAAATAGTAAGAAAAACAGGAGATACAGATGCGACGTACTATTCTAGGCAAGGGACTAGTCTGCTTGGCAGCGGCACTACTGCTAATCCCACTGCAGAGTCTTGCACAAGATCTTAGCGCGAGAGAGATCATGGAGAAGCTTGAGGACAATCGCCGAGCCACATCGAACTCTGCGCTCTCACGCATGCAATTGTCGACCTGTAAATTTGGCGTACGCGAGGGCAAGATTACCTGTGCAGAACGCCCCCGCGTAAAGTCATTAGAGTCTGTTGGTAAGGGCTATGGGGCCGGCCTCAGAGACACGCGCTCGGTCGCGATTCTGCTCGAACCCGCCGCCGAACGTGGCATCGGTATGCTCAGCTTCATCTATGATGACGGCGCAAGAGACAACGAGACATGGCTCTACCTATCGGCACTGGGGCGCGTAAAGCGCATCGCTAGCGGCAGCTCGGATGATGAGACCGAGCCAGGCTCTCTATTCGGCTCCGAGTTCACAACCGAAGATCAGGACACCGGAAAACTGGATGAATACGAGATCAATCTCCTCGAAGAGACGGTACAGGCTGGCCGCGAAGTCTGGAAGATTGAGACAATTCCGAATGCGGAACGCGCACGCAAGTCCCGTTATTCGCGCACCGTGCTGTATGTCGACAAAGAGCGATTCGTCGAGCTCAGGATAGAGATGTACGACCAGTACGGTAAAGAGATCAAACGCATGCTGGGGTCTCGGGTCGAACAGATGAACGGTATCTGGGTCGCTCGCTCCACCACGATAATGAACCTGGTGACGAACCGGCTCTCGAATATGGCTTTTCTCGAGATGCATACCGGCATCGAAGTACCCGATGAGTTTCTAACTCAGCGCACGCTAACCGATGCCGCGTTTAGAGAGACCGAACTAGAAAAACTGCGGGCGCAGATTAACTAGTCGATACCGTACGTATGAGACCAATTAGAATAGTCGCTGTCTTTGCTGCGAGCACCCTGCTCGCAGCATCGAATCAAGCGTCGGCTCAAGACGATGTACTGGTACTCGGTGACGATGTGCAGTTCGATGCCGACGCCGATTTCGGGTTCGATGATGACCTATTTGGCGCCGCATTTGACGAGGACAACTCGGCATCAAAGGCTTCCTGGCTCGACGATTTCACCATCAAGATCACGCAGCAGTTTTCAGGTCAGGTAAATAATCACAGCGTTACCATTCCCTCACTCTTTTCATTTCCCCGCGAAGCAGAGCTGGAGACCAATCGCCTCGGTGCCAATATCCGTTACCAGAATGCCTTCGCCCCCGGATGGCTCTTGCAGGCTAGCGGAAAAATCAGAAGCTACTGGAGGGACGACTACGAATACGAGGCCGAAGGCGACAAGATTGATATCGAATATCGCGTCAATGAATTCTTCCTGCAACGCAGTTTCGATCAACACAGTCTGAAATTTGGTCGGCAGACAGTAGTCTGGGGTGAAACCACCGGTAACTCGGTGTTGGATATTATCAATACAAACGAGTTTCGCGACTTCAACATCATCGATATTGAGGATGCTCGCTTAAATCAGTGGCTATTGGTTTGGGACTATTTCGGTAAGGACTCCAATTTCTCCAGCTTTCTCAATATCTATCCGGAGTTCAATCCTCCTGCTGTGCGCGGCAGCCCCTTCTTCTTCGAACCTGCATTCAATCTCACAGACTACGACCGCGACAGCGGCCTGCAGTTTGAAGCTGGCACCAAATGGCGCAAATCTTTCGAGGGCAGTGATATTTCCTTCATGGCTGCCTATCTGTATGAGAACCAGATGCGTTTCGAAGACCCAGTGAGTGGCATCGGCGATGCCATAGCCCAGGTAAATGATTTTTTCCTGTTGGGATTTAGCGCCAATCGCGCCGTCGGAAAGCTATTATTGAACTTCGATCTGGCCTACAGCCGTGACGTGCAAGCTGATAGCTTTAGCTTCCCCGGAACCGCCAGCCTGGCCAACCCCGTAAACCTGAAGAAAGACCAGATAGGCACCTCCTTCGGCTTCGAATATGCCATCAGCAACGAGCAGAGCGTGAGTCTGGGCATTCAGGCGCAGAAACTATTGGATGAAGACGAGGGCCTGCTGCCGGGGCAGGCATTGATAAACGATGGGGTATTCGGAAGCTGGCTGGTTCGCTACAGCAATACGCTGATGAACAGCGACCTGGTTATCTCTTCTACTCTGCAGGGTGACCTTGACGCAAACTCGCTGTTAGCTCTGCTGGGAATTGACTACACCGTAAACGATAACTGGACAGTCAGTGGACAGGTCATCAGTATTACTTCCAACGAAACATCCCCGCTAATTTTCTTTGACGAAGATGTCAGACTAGCAGCGACGCTTACCTATTCGTTCTAATCACACCTGGTTACCAACCCCCAAGACTCGAGTTTTCGGCCTAGTATTTGAGTGGCCTATCAAAGATGTCTTTGTCAAATTCATCTTCCCAGTTAGCGACAGCGGTTGACACAGAAAGGTCTCCTCCAATATTCACTGCCGTACGCAACATGTCCAGCGGTCGGTCGAATGGCAGGATGAAGCCGATCACCACTGCAATCTGCTCGGGGCTCATGCCAATCGTCTGCATAACAGCCGCAATGAGGAATAGAGAAGCACCGGGCACGGCGGCAGTACCGACAGACACCAATGTCGTCGAACCTGCTATCAGTGCATAGTCAGTCAGACTGAGATCGATACCGAAGGCCTGCGCCGCAAACACCGAGACAATACCCACATACAACGCCGTGCCATCCATATTAATAGTGGCACCAAGGGGTAACACCGTAGAGGCGATCACCGGTTTAATACCCAGATTTTCCTCAGCCACAGACATGGAAACCGGCAGCGTTGCAGAACTGGAAGAGGTAGAGAAAGCCACCAACATGGCATCGCGTGCGCCGCGGAAAAACATGACTGGCGATAGCTTCAAGGTGAGCTTAATGATGATCAGGCCATGAACTATGGCCAGATGCGCGACAGAACCGATCAACACCGCCAGAGCAAGGGTAATTACGTCAAGCAACGCCGTCACGCCCTGCGTTCCGGAAACCCAAGCAATCAGGGCGAATACACCAAACGGTGCCACCTCCATCACCCAGTGGGTTATACGCAGCATCATCTCGCTACTAGCATCCATAAGGTCTGCAACGGGTTTACCACGTTCGCCAATAGTTAACAGACTCACACCACATAACAAGGCAAAGAAGATGATCGCCAGAATATTACCCTCGGCCAATGCGGCTATTGGGTTAGACGGCACGATACTCATCAGGCGCTCGGACAGTGGAATGGCTTCCTGAATCTCCCCTGGCACAGCCGCCGAGAAGTCGACACCGACACCGGGCTGCATAATAGCCGCCAGAAACAGACCGATGCTGATTGCGGCCAGGGTGGTGGCCATATAGATAGCGAGCGTCTTAACGCCCAGCGAGCCTAGCTTGCTCGGGTCACCCATCGACACCACACCGGAGACTAGGGTAACAAATACCAGAGGCACGACCACCATTCGAATCAAGCGCACGAACAGGTCACCGATCCAGGCGATACTAGCCGAGCCGGGGCCCCAAATCATCCCCACGATCGCACCCAAAACCAGCGCCGCTAAAATACGTTTCCAGAGAGCTATCTCAAACCAGGTCGCGACCATCGTCTATTCACCAATTAGTAATATTCTATTGTTCTGTTTAGGTCTACCGAGAGCCATCATGCCAATTACGAAGCTCTGTAATTAGCCAAAGCCTATCTAAATACCGCTTGCTAGGAGACTATAGAAATTCATACCATAGTTCCAGCCCCAAACCCCATACTCTAGAGAGCCAAAATGGCAGAATGGATTCAAGGAACAGTAAGCGACAACATTCATTGGACTGAAAACCTCTATTCACTGAAGATTGACGCCGAAGTGGACAACTTTACCGCAGGCCAGTTCACCAGCCTCGCGCTCGATATAGATGGCGAGCGCATTGCCCGGCCCTATTCGTTTCTGAGCGCACCGGCCCAGCGCCCGCTTGAGTTCTTCTTCTATACGGCAACAGGGGGCGTGCTCTCCAACGCCATGCTAGGACTAAAGCCCGGTGACCATATCTGGCTGAAGAAAAAAGCAAACGGTTTCTTCACCCTGGCAGAGGTGCCCGACTCTCGCGATCTATGGCTTTTCGGAACCGGCACAGGCATCGCGCCCTTCTTCTCGATTCTCAAGACGGAGGAACCCTGGCGGCGATTCGAAAAGGTCATATTGGTGCATGGTGTAAGAACCGCGGCCGATCTCAGGTACCACGAACTTATCGGAGAAATTCAACAGTGCCGAGGGGATAAGTTTCAGTTTAAGGCCTTCGTGACGCGAGAAGATGTACCTGGCACCTACCATGGAAGAATTCCAGCCGCCATCGCCGATGGAAACTTGGAGAACGCCTGCTCTACCAAGCTATCGATTGGAGATTCCCAGATCATGCTCTGCGGAAACCCCGACATGGTGAAAGATGCCGTGGAGATTTTAAAGGAGCGTGGTTTCAAGAAGAATCGTCGACGCACCCCCGGTCAAATTACCGTCGAGAACTACTGGTAGTTATTCACTTACCCCTAGACAGCTTAGCACTCTACTGGAACTAAAGAAGAACGGTACAGCCGTGAGTAGTATTTTCTCACCACGCCCTTTCAAAGCACACCGCACTGCAAAGTAGATTCTATCTACTTTCACACACTAATCATTCTCGAAGGCTAGTGAGAACAGGCTAGTGAGAAAATAAAGCTCCAACCGCCAGTTGCAACAAACTCATGCGCTGTACAGAGTAAACGTTCCTATAGCAATGAAACCGATTCCAGCAACATAATGCAGGTATCTATCATTGATATACTCAGACACAAAACTCCCCACCAGAACGCCCAATCCGGATGCTACGATCAAAGCTGCCGAGGCAGCAAGAAATACGGTAAGCTTGCTAGATTCCTTATCAGCGGCAAAAAGCATTGTCGCAAGCTGTGTCTTGTCTCCGAGCTCCGCCACGAATACTGACGCGGAAATCAGCCCAAATACTCTTCAATCCATACTTCACCACCTTAGCAAGTAAACACTCAATGTCCTGAATAACAAGTTCACCTAACCTGACGGCTTTCGTGTGAATTTGATATCCGTACATTATAGTCGTTATTGGGGTCGCTTATTAGGTGCTAGTAAAACTATCCGGCTAGCGATAGTTTTCTGGCAATACACGAGCCTGGCTTAGCCGCTCGAACACAGCACCAATATCGACCAGTTCCTGCTCCTGAAAGGGAGGCGCTATCAGTGTCAGACCTACGGGACGACCACCTTCTTCATAGCCCATAGGAATAGTCAGCGCAGGATAATTGGCAAGAGCAGCCAGGCCTGCGTTGCGATTATTGATAGAAAGCAAAACATCCAGCCCACCGTCTGCGAAGATTTGCTGCAGCTGTTTTTGGGCCGAGGACTGCAACTCAACTCGCAGGGCCTCCAATTCGGCGGCGCCAAGCTCCAACTCCAACTCCACCATCATGTCGATCAGGCCCTGTCCATAGGGAGCGCGCAAATCTGGATTCTCGGCATTAAACGCCTGCAGCTCCTCGATATTGGATATAGCCACACCAACGGCTGCAAAATTCTCTAAATAGTAGGCGAGGTCGCGCACCATCTCGCCACCGAGCAACTCAGAAAAACGCGGATTGCGCTCGGACGCGAGACTAACAGATACTGCATTAGCTCCATCGCCTGTTAACAAGGCTATCGCGCTCTGATAGAACGGCTCGTCCTCAAAGCTTTCGATGATACCCAGACGCTTTCCCTGCGGACTTATATCTCTGTAAACAAGACTGCTGTCATCGCTGATTAACGGCATCGCCGTATCATCGGCATCATAGCCTGCCATGGCATTAAACAAGGCAACGGCATCCGCGACACTGCGGGTAATCGGCCCTGTCGTGTCCAGCGTTGCCGAGATCGGTACGACGCCGGTGCGACTAAGGCTGCCGGTTGTGGGCTTCAGGCCTACCGAGGAGTTCGCGCTGGCGGGAGAGAGTATCGAGCCTGAAGTCTCCGAACCCACTGCTACCGTCGCCAGATTGGCCGCCATTGCTGCCCCGCTGCCCGAACTCGAACCGCCAGTACCAAACAATTTTCTTCCATAGGGGTTTAGTGTCTGCCCACCCATCGCGCTGTAACCGGAAGGACAGCCTGTGCAGAAGAAATACGCCCACTCGCTGAGATTAGCCTTACCGAGAATGATGGCGCCATTCGCCATCAGACGATCGGTGATGAACGCATTCCCAGCATGATTTTCCGCAAGCGCCAGGGACCCTGCGGTAGTCGGTAGTCCCTCGAAGCCGATATTGTCTTTTAACAAGACCGGTATACCAAACATCGAATCCACGGCTACTTCCCTGCCCTGCTCTCGCTGCCGATCGAGACGGCGAGCCTGATCAATGGCATCTGGGTTGAGGGAAATGACAGCGTTGATGAAGCGTGTATTGTCCGTTTCTATTTCACGAATTCTATAGATGTAGAACGTGCTCAACTCGGCATAGGACATTGCCCCACTGGCAACGCTAGCTTGAATCGACGCGATATCCTGCTCCAGAATCAGCGGCTTCAGTGCCTGATATCTGTCTGCCGAGAAAGAGGCGAGCTCGTCGAGAAACGGCGCCCATAGAGAGTTTTTATCCAACACTTTAGAGTTGAGCAGCTTAAAATGCATGCTCTGGTTCTCATGCTCTGCCAACTCCCGAAGCTCAGCACTTTCATCGACGCGCTGCCAGGCTGGGGAATCCCCTTCCGCGGCGATTGCAAAAACAGCGAAGAACGCAAAGCAATAGGGAAATGCAAATGGCAGTCGATGGCGCAGGGTCTTCAGACAGATCTCTAACACGGTGGGCTTCCCCTCAATGAAATTACGACCCAGATCATAATCGGAGTCGGATTTCGGCACAATTGAAATGCTCGCGTAATTAGATCATGAGCCAGACGAGAGACATCGCATAAATTTGAGAGAGGGTAGCCTGGCAGCGGTTTCTTACAGAGAAAAAGGCTACTCGTGGCGCAGCGCCTCTACCGGATCCATGTCGGCCGCACGTATAGACGGATAGATACCGAAGATCACACCGATCAAGGCCGATATGGAGAACGCCAATAGAGGAGCGAGCGGGGTAACTATGGTTGTCATTCCCCAGAACGCAGAAATAATGAAAGGAATAGCGACGCCCAGAACAACTCCGATAAGGCCACCGACTCCCGACAGTATCACCGCCTCGATTAGAAACTGCATAATGATGTCTCGGCGCTTCGCACCCAGTGCGCGGCGTATGCCAATCTCTCGGGTTCGCTCCGTTACACTGGCTAGCATGATATTCATGATGCCTATCCCACCAACTAAGAGCGAGATGCCGGCTATGGCGCCGGCAACGATTTGATCTCGAAGTGCGCTTTCCTCTGCCTGCCGCAGCAAGGCAAGAGGCACTTCGATGGCATAGTCGATATCCTTATGCCTACGCTCGAGAATGCTATCGATGATCTCACCAACCTCGATAACTCCGTCCTGGTTATCAATCTGAATTATTGCCTCATGCAGTTCTACGGTTTCAGATTCGACGCCACCGGCAGTCTGCCGCGTCGTCGTTTCACCGAAACGACTCTTCGAGGACGTAAACGGAATGAAGATACGACTCGGCGCCGAATTGGAACTACCCGCCTGATTCTGACCCAGGTTCGAAAATCCTTCCGACTCCATTATTCCAACGACATTGTAATAATCGCTATCGATGCGTATTGATTTGCCAAGCGGATTGTCTATGGGAAATAAGCCCTGCGCCACCTCTTCGCTAAGCACGACAACATTGGCATGATCGCGCACCTCCGATTCACTGAAGAATCGCCCGGCTCTTAGGTTGTAGTTGCGCGACACAGGATAGTCAACGGAAGTCCCAACCACATCGGTATTCATGTTGAGGCCGCCATTCCACACATTCTTCTTAACGATACGAGAAGAAATTACATTACTGATTCCTGGTATCGAATTACGAATAGCCGTGATGTCGGCGATAGTAAGTCCATAGACAATTGCCTGGGGCGGACCAAAACCACTGCGGCTACTCTCTTCTACCTCGGCGGGCTTCACACTCTTTAGCAGAATATTACTGGCACCGAGATCACGAAACTGTTGCTGAGCCTCAAAGCTCGCACCCTCACTCACAGCCAGCATGGCGATCACAGCTGCGACCCCAATGACGATACCGAGCACGGTGAGAAGCGAGCGCAGCCCGTGAGAATAGATACTCTTAATACCGACTTCAGTGATTTTTTTAAAGCGAAGAAAATTGAAACCGCTATTAAGGACAGGGCGTTTGCCTGCATGTGACCCAGAACCTGAGGGATTAAGCGTTAAGTCTGTCATCGCTTTCCACCAATCCATCACGCAGTCGCACCCAACGCTGCGACCTTTCTGCTAATTCATCGGAGTGGGTAACCATGATCAGAGTCTTACCCTGATCATGCAGCTCATCGAAGAGATTCAAAATTTCTGCACCCGATTTCGAATCGAGATTGCCCGTGGGCTCATCGGCCAGGATAACAAGCGGATCAACCGCCAGAGCGCGGGCGATTGCCACTCGCTGCTGTTGCCCCCCGGACAGTTCGAACGGTTTGTGATCGACACGATCCTGCAGACCAACACGGGCAGCAAGCCCCATCGCGATCTCATGACTATCGGCCTCAGAATAGCCCTGATAAAAAAGTGGCATCTCGATATTCTCGAGAACATTGAGTTGCTGGATGAGATTGTAAGACTGAAAAATAAATCCGAGCCTGGCTCCACGAATAGTCGATAGCTCATCGTCTTCCATCTTGGATGTGTCTTCATCGCCAAGAAAATATTTGCCCTCAGTAGGCTGATCCAGACAACCCAAGATATTCATCAGCGTCGACTTGCCGCAGCCCGAAGGACCCATAATGCTAATGTAATCGCCCTGGTAAAAATCGAGGCTAATACCATGCAATACCTCAACGGCTAGGGCACCCATAAAATACGTCTTGCGAATATAATCCAGACTAGCGACGACTTCCCGCCCCGCAATCAAAGCTGAGTCGCTATTTGTGCTCCTGGATAAATTGGTCTCAAGCATTGCTGAGCTCTCTGCAGCTGGGTTTATCTGAGTAAAACATGGCGCGGCAAGGCTTAGCCGCCCGACGAGTCGTTTAGACTCTGCTGAGGTGGAAGCAACAAGACTTCCTCACCCTCTGCCAGGCCACTTGTCACTTCGATAAAAGAATCGGAGAAGGTGCCTACTTCGATCTCGCGACGCTCTGGCCTGCCACGATTGGAAACATAGACCACGCGCTTTTCATCAAAATAGGTAACTGCCTGTATTGGAATATAGACTACATCCTCGAGACTGCGCACCAGAATTTCAATCTCCGCGCTCATGCCTGGTCGCAGCCATTCGTGTGTGCCATCAATCTTGATCGTGGTTGGATACACTTTCAAATCCGGGTTCATAAATGAATTAGCCGAGTCGGCAACCACGGCAACCTTGGTAACTACGCCGGTTAATTCTTCATCGGGAAATGCATCGACTGATACCTTAACCGTTTGCCCTACGGCAACACGCTGCACCGCCGACTCGTGTATGTTCACCTTGACCGCCATCTCGCGCATGTCTGGAATAGTCAGAATCGACTGCCGCTCTCTAACCGTTGCGCCTTCCTGAATAGCTTCCTGAGAGTTACTGCGATAGCGCATGGAATTCTGATTGGAGGCCCCATAGACGACGAGACCAGGGCGCTGCGCACGAATCGTTGCCAGCTCGATCTGCTCGTTCACATCTGCAAGTTTTACGCGCTCCAGGTTATATTTGCGCTCGGCTGAGCTATAGCGCGCAGCCTCCTGCGCCTTCTCTGCGATGTTCTCCTTAACCTGGCGCTGGTAACTCATTACCGCGTTCTCATAATCCGATAATTTTTCTTCCGCCTCTTTAGGAAACGTATATTGAATATAGAGCTTCAACGACGTTTCTTCTTGCTCCATTTTATTGCGAGCCTTGTTTAGATTTAGCTCTTCGGCCTCCAGCTCCGTCGGCGTTATAAACCCGCGCGCTTCCAATCTGCGCTGACCTGCTATGCGATCCTGAGCCAATAACAGTTCTTCTTGGGCTACCTGTAGGCCATCTTGCAGACTGCGCAGCTGTTGCTTGGCCTCACCATCTTCCAATTTATTGATGTCGGCATACTGAGTAAAATCGAGCCGATCCCGGATCGCCATGTAGCTGTCATCCATCAGCAGGTTTGGTTCGGCATCCAGCGTTCGGGTGCTAGTCGTGCTTGATACAGCGGCTTGCAGGGATAGGGACAGGGTTTCCGGCTCTCTTGGCTCTCGAGCGCCAGACTCCACTGCAGTATCTGTTAGCGCACTATCGGGCCTGCCACGGCTGCCGCGAGGAGGCCCGCCCTGACCAAAGCTTTGCATGCGCTGCAACATCTCAGCAGGAAGAGTGCCACCATTGTCTGCGATCGCCTGGCGTATTCTTTCCTGCATCTGTGGCGGCATCGCATCGAGATCGAAGGGTAGTTCCGCAGAACCGGCAGCCGAATCTGTAACGGCGGCCACATCCAGAGCTGGCTCGCCCGCTAGTTGCGCTGCTTCCAGGTCAGCTTGCTCTGCCAGTGCCAATCTCTCTTCTATCTCTAGTTGCTCGACTATCTCATTGACGATATTGCCACCGAGATATTTCTCAAAATCCAGTTTCGCGAAACGCACTTCCTGTCGCGCATCATTAAGGTCCGTCATGTTCTGATTTAATTGAATTTCGTATTCTGCTTTGCGCTCTATGTAGCTAGCTTCCGCCGTCTCTACGGCGATCTCCTGATTGAGTTGCTCATCGATCAGTTGCGACTTATCGAGCTCGACCAAAATCTTGCCTGCAGTCACATCTTCCGGAGTAACCCTATAGCCTTCCTCAACTATGTTGAGAATCTTTACCCCTTCCCGCCCTTTCACTCGAGATCGAATTTCCTGAGACTGCAGTGCCTCCAGCGAACCTCCTTCCAATACGGTTATATCCAGATTGCCACGTCTGGCCTGGAAGGTGATGCTGCCACTGGTGAGATCACCCGAATTTTCACCCATAGAAAATACAAGCAACACCAAGACTGCCGCCGAACCGGCGATTGCATATTGCGTAGATTTCTTCGCAGCCAGGAATCTGGTCTTCAACTGAGCCGCTTTAATTCTTAAGGGCTCTGGGACTCGCTGCCAAAGCTGAGCAACGTCAAACTTAGATCCTGTGCTTGACTTATCTTGGCTCATTGACGCCTTCCTCCCACTGTCCACTGTCATCGACATATAACAATCCCAAGTCTCTCCAGAATTCAAGTTTCGCAATATTATGATCTACGATGGAGCTGACTAAACTTGTTTGTGCAGCGGTCAAATCGTTCTGCGAATCGACCGTGTCCTGAATATCCCCAAGCCCCAACTCGGCTCGCAACTCTGCCTCTTCGACACGCCGTTCGTTTATCTCTACGCTGGTCAGGTTGATCTCATAGTTCTTTCTAGCCTGATTCATGCGCCGCCAAAGGTCTACGACATCCAGCTTGATATTGTACATATCGAGCAGATAGTTACGCGTGGCGACTTCGTAATCTATCAGGGAGCGTCGGTAGTTGTTTCGCTCTAACTTGGTATCCAGAGGTATCTCAAAGTCTAGCCCAGTTGTATACAGGGCGTTCTCGAAATCCAGCTCGCCCAGATTGCCATTGTTAGCATCCGGCACACTCGCGACTACACTTAAATCCAGCCCTGGCCTAAGCTCATTGGCGGCAACTTCAATCTTTCGCGCACGATCTTGAACGCGGTCTAATCCGTTATATAGATCCAGACGGGTCTGCACCGCAAGCTCCATAGCCTGCTCCAGGCTGAGATCGGGACTATCCATCCCTGTCTCCGTTATTAGAATCATCTCATTGTCATCGAGGGCGATATTCTCATCCGAGTTCAGCCCCAGCAGTAGCTTGAAATCATCCAGTGAGCGCTTATAGCGAGTAATGGATGAGGTCCAGCGTAAGTCTTGCTGCAGAGATGATTGTTCCAGTCGCCCTACTTGCAGCAAGGTACGCAGCCCCTCCGCCTGAAACGCTCGCTCACGCTCAAGGGACAGATTATTAGCGAGTAGACCCGCGTAATTGTTTCTCGCGGTCTCTCTGTTCAGCAATACGGAGTAATAATTAGAGGCCACGCGCACGGCAAAGGTCTTACGAAATCGCGTGAAATCCCGGAGTCTATAGAGCAGGTCGCGCTCCGCCTGTATCAGTGTTTCTGTCTCTATGGCGCTACCAAAGTCTCGCAGCAGCGGCTGTGTAAACGATCCGATTAAGGCGCCTGTTCCGAGCTCACTAATATCGCCTGTTAGAAATCGGGTAAAATTATTTGTCAGATTCACAGCAATCGCGCCACCGCCCTTAAGCAGGTAACGAGCACCAAGACTGGTATTTGCATTCACCGCCTCACTAGTGCCAAGCGTGCTCATCCCTGTCAGGGCCTGCATGTCCGCAACGAACTGGTCTTCGGCATCCCATTGATAGTCTGTGCCACCTCTTGCTGAAAATACGGGCACATAGCGGTAGCGATCGAAAGTGAGGGATAGCGCCTCAAGGTACAGCTGTTCTTTCTGCGTCTGGTATTCCTGACTGTGTTGAAATGCCAAATCCAGTGCCGCATTCAGGCTCAGAATATGCGCCCCAACCTCACTGGCAGCCTCATTGTCCAGAAACTCGAAGCTGTCCTCATTGGTAGGAAATCCGCTTAAATCGACGATTCTCTCTTCATCGATACCGATATTGGCGCTCATGCCGGGAACGAGGTCTGTCTTTTCAGCTATGGCCTCATAGCTCTCCTGATCCGCATCCTGCCTGTAGTAATTATTGGTACAGCCCAGCAATGCACTCCCGAACAGGAGCACAACAGAGAACTTAATCAATAATTTCAGATGCTTAGCTAACATGCAGTAATCTTTTCCCGTGAATAACATCTCAGGCAGAGAATTATACGCTGTATTACGCCGAAGCCGTTTATTTTACGCGACCAGACGAGATTTCAGCGCGTGGGATAACAAACTGATTTTTATTCGTTTTTCCGTAAACTCGAGGATAGGTGACCGGGCAATTCACACTCCACTTACATTAACTCAACATATCTGGACAATAACTGGATTGTACCCGAGCACATCGAAGGACAATAATCGCTGTAGCCCGTGAATAGCAAAAGAAAAATATTTGCCATCCAGAACAGGAATTCAGAGGAATGAAATACGCAGTATTACCCTTAGGCGCATTGCTACTTCTTGGCATCGCCTGGCTTACAGTCGAGAATCGGCAGCTACGGCAGCAAGTCGACTCGAGCATGAGTTATCAATCTCAGCTTCAGCAACTTTCCGAAAAAAGTGCTCTGCAGCGCCTCCAATTTGAAGACGAAATAGCAGACCTGAACAGACAATTGACGAGCGCCGCCCAACAGCTAAGCAGCCTATCGACCACCCTGCAGGAGGCACGCCTGCAGGTAGACCCCGACTATGCAGCACTGCTGCAGCAGGCAAGAGACGAAGTCGACGCGCGGTCGAGACAGAGCCAACCCCCTTCAGGCGGAACGCCCTTCGCCACGTTTGCCAACCCTGCCAATGCCTCGGCACTGGCTAACGCAAGCATGCCTAAATTGTATGACAGCTACCTGAATGCCCTTGGCATTCCGGGTACAGAGCGACAGCAGGTAATGGAGGCGCTTATAGACTTCGCCACCCTGCGCTATCAGATGTTAGGCACATTATTGGAAGGAAGCCTGTCTCCGGATGAGGCCGTGTCCGTATTTGGGGCAGATGCTCTAGCGCTAAACATGCAAGATTCCTTAACCGCTGCGCAGCAAGATGAGCTTCGGCTCTACGATCAACTTTTAAAACAAGACACCTTGCGTGAAGTCTATCAGCAGGCCCTGCAGCGCACGGGAAGCGCCATCAGCGGTAGTGTCCAGAACCGAGTAGTGGCCGCCCTGCTCGATGAAGTCTTATCGGTTCAGACCAACTGGGGCGCACTGGTGGCTGCAGATGGCAGCATGCGCAGCGCGCACCACGAGCGACTCGCCGCCTTCGATCGCGCTAGAGATACACTGCAAGGCAATCTCAATGCACAGCAACTGAATCATCTAGATCGCTTTATCGAGGCACAGGGCAACGGGGTAGATATCATTCTGGAAGCATCGACAGACGGCGACGGCAGAGTCTCGATAATCCAGGCTCGCGTAACTGCGAAGAATCTGCCCCAATAATGCGCTAAGACACATCAGCTCACTTACATTTTTAAGCAGAATGACCTACATTAGGGGGCTTGTGGCCCATATTCACGGCCCTCCTCATTTTTATATGTTTATACACTACGGAGTCTAGATATGACTGAATTACGAACAGCTCGGGACTGGGCGCTAAAAAGCGTTCTCGCCATCTCCCTGCTGACGTTGGTTGCCTGCAGCGACAATGGAAGCTCTACCAATACTGCGAGCAACACACCCGCCGACAGCAATGCGCAGCAATCAGACAATGCTGAACTGGGTTACCGAAGAATCAACTCCACCAATGAAAACGACCCCCTGGACGCACAGATATTTGAACTGGATAACGGACTGCGTGTCTATCTCACCGAGAATCACGAAGAACCAAGATTCTATGCCGAGATAGCGGTGCGCGCCGGCAGCAAGCACGACCCCAGCGATGGAACAGGGCTCGCCCACTATCTAGAGCATCTGCTGTTCAAAGGAAATCAGAACCTAGGCAGCCTGGATTACTCACTGGAGAAGCCACACCTAGATCGTATCGTCGAGCTCTACGAAGAACATCATGAAGAGACCGACCCAAGCCGACGGGCCGAAATCTATGCCCAGATAAATAGTGAGGCACAATTAGCCGCACAGTATGCGGTGCCGGGAGAACTGGACCGACTCTATAACAACATGGGTGGCACTGCGCTGAATGCCCATACCTGGTACGAAGAGACAGTCTACAAGATTGGCCTCCCCGCGAACCGACTCCAACAATGGGCCGAGGTAGAGTCCGATAGATTCATTAATCCAGTATTTCGTCTGTTCCACACCGAACTGGAAACAGTTTACGAGGAGAAGAATCGTACGCTAGATAATAAGGACCGGCTTATCGGTACGGCAATCGATGAGATGCTGTACAAGGTTCACCCCTACGGACAGCAACCCACTATAGGTACGGTAGAGCACCTGAAGAACCCGTCGCTGGTGTACATCCAAAATTACTACGACACTTACTATGTGCCTAACAATATGGCCATCTTCATGAGTGGCGACATCGATACCAAAGAGACTATTGCGCTAATCAGCGACAAGTTTGCGAAGTGGGAATCAAAACCCGTTCCGGAAGTCGGCCCCTGGGTCGAAGAACCCTTGCAGGGCGCGGAAAGAAGAACCGTACAATATCCAGGCGAAGAGCAAGTACAACTAGCCTTCCGCACCGCCGGTAACGGCAGCGAAGATAAAGAAGCGTTGATCTTGCTGGATATGATTCTGGACAATCGTACCGCTGGCCTGATCAACCTCAACCTCAACCAGCAGCAGCTAGTCGCTAGCGCGGGCTCGTCACCCCTGTTTCTAAACGATGCCGGCTCACAGAACCTGTATGGCATTCCCAAACAAGACCAAACCCTGGAAGAGGTTGAACAACTGCTGCTCGATCAACTGGAAATTATTAAGGCCGGCGACTTCGAAGACTGGATCATCCTGGCGATCATCAATGACTTCAAGAAGAACGAGAAGGCCAGCCTGGAATTTAACCAGGCTCGCGTGAGTATGATGCGTGACTCATTCATTCAGGGAGGCGAGTGGGGTTATCATGTCGCTGAATTGGATCGCATGAGCGAGCTGACCAAGCAAGATGTAGTAGATGTCGCCAATAAATATTTCGGCAACGATTATGTGGCTGTCTACCGAGTCGATGGGCAGAACGAGATCCCCGAGGTAGAGAAGCCACAGATCGATCCGGTAAACATCGATTCGTCACAGCAGTCTGAATTTGCGGCTCGCATATTGGCGATGGAATATGACGAGATCGAGCCAACCTTCGTCGAGGCTGATCGCGACTACCGAATTATCGAGTTCGCCGACGGGGTCCAGCTCTACTATGCACCGAACCCTCTTAACGATCTGTTTTCATTTTCTATCAATGTAGAGGTCGGCACAGAGGAGAATGAAAAGCTAAACCTTGCGGCAGCCTTAATGGATGTTGCGGGCACTACTAGCAGAACGAACGAAGAGCTGCAGAAAGAATGGTATCAGATGGGCACCGACTTCCGCTTCGGCGCCGGCGAGAACTCATCGGGCATCGCGATCTCCGGGCTCGACGAACAGTTCGAGGCCTCACTAGCGCTTGCCATGGACCTGATTAAAAATCCGAGTGCCGAAGAGCAGACCCTGGAGCAGATGAAAGGCATTCTTCTTAAGTCTAGAGATGACCAGAAGAGTTCTCCACCTGCTATCTCACGCGCATTGACTCTGTACAATCGCTACGGTGAGGAGTCACCCATGCTGGAGGCGCTTACGCGCGAAGAGATAATGGCATCGACGGTAGATGAACTACTGCAGCTGCCGGCCGAACTTCTCAACTACAAGCACACGCTCTCCTACTCCGGCTCGATGCCCCTGGAAGATCTGGTCGAAGTATTGCGCAGACAGCATCCAATCGCAGGCGAGCTGGAAGATACTCCAGCCTTCCGCTTCCGCACCGCGCGCAATCTGGATGAGACAGAAATCTACGTCGTAGACCAGCAGTCTGCCCAGGCGCAGGTTCGCATTGAATTTGCAGATGGCCAGTACGCCGAAGAAGATAGCCTAGTATCCTCCATCTACACCAATTATTTTGGTAGCGGCATGTCCAGCGTTGTCTTTCAGGAACTGCGTGAGGCTCGCGCTCTCGCCTATACGGCAGGTGCCCGTTATTCTCAGGGCAGCAGACTGAACGCCGAGAACATCATGCTCGGCTCTATAGGCACACAGACCGACAAGACTGTAGACGCTCTTGGCGCCTTCATCGACTTGATCGACAATATGCCCCAATCCAGCGAGCGTTTTGAAACCTCTGTGGAGTCGCTGATGAACCGCTATAGAACCTCGAAGATTAGTTTCCGCGAAGTAATAGGCGCCGTGCGCAGCTGGGAGCGTCTCGGTATCGATGGCGACCCTAGAAGAGATCGCTATCAGGAATTACAGACTGCGAGCCTCGATGATCTGCTTAGCTTTCAGCAAGAGCATGTAAAAGACAGGCCGAAACTAATATCGATTGTCGGCGATCTTTCGATTATCGACGAAGAGGAACTAGAACAGTTTGGCACGGTCAAAGAAATCCAGATAGATGACTTGTTCGTTGACTAGAATGATCGGATCGGCGGTAGCACATGCTATCGTCGATTGCCTTCCAGTTGCTCTAGAGCGGCATTGAGTCCTTAGATGTAACCTTACCAGTGAGTGTCTCCGAGTATGCAAGCCTTATCCGTTGCTGGGCTAAATAAGAAGTACGGAGCCTTCGCCGTCCTCGATGATCTTAACCTGCAAATCGACAAAGGCTCGATTCATGGCCTGGTCGGCCTGAATGGGTCCGGCAAGACCACAACAATAGAGTGCATACTCGGCCTGCAGGAATTTAATTCAGGCAGCATCACGGCTCTGGGATACCCGCCACCACAGTTACATCTCAGCAAGGGCAGGCTGGTAGCCGTTTTCGACAGCCCAAGCCTGCATCCTAACCTTACAGTTCGACAATGCCTGGAGCACGCTCTGCTGTTATGCGAGAAACCAAAGCGCAGCGCAGAGGATGTGGAGACACTCCTGAGTATCAGCCGCTTTCGTGACTTCAAGATTAAGAATCTATCCTTGGGTAATAAACGCCGTGCGTCGATAGCGCAAGCTCTACTTGGGGACCCAGAATTCATCGTACTGGATGAGCCGTTCAATGGTCTCGACGCGGAGGGTGTAGACGATGTGCTCGAGTTAATTCGCACACTGAATCGAGACCAGGGAACGACATTCCTGTTATGTAGCCATCAACTCCCCTATTTGGAACAGATATGCAGCCATATCGCGATACTGCATAAGGGGAAGATTAGCCACAGCAACACCATAAATAATTTGTTAGGAAACACGCAAACCATACTGCAACTAAAGACGGCGGAAACGGAAGCTGCGAGCAAGGTATTGGAAGCCATCAGCGGCGCAGAATTAATCGATATCGACACAGACGGATACTTGAATATCAGAATCTTTGACACCGATTCTATAGCGATAAATCAGGCTATGGTGGAAAACAAGATTCCCGTGGCAGAGCTAATACTCAAGCGAGCCTCTCTTGCCGGTTTGTTTCGCGAAATTACCAGCGAGGATGCTTGATGAACGGCCTCCTCATTGCCATCAAGTCTGAAATATTCATCGCCCTGCGAACCTTCGCGAGCAAACTCATCGTTGCCGCTCCGGCCCTGGTCGCCACAGCCCAACTCTTGCTCGTACGACTCACCGAGGCAGGACAACAGGCACGCGATAGTCTGCTGGGTGGGTCGAATTTTGAAGCGGATGTTGCCAATAATGCCTACGGCTTTTTCGTCGACAGCCTGAGTACCGGCCTAACTATGCTGGGGCTCTTATTGGTTGCACAGGCTGCCTACAGTTTTAGCTACGAGCGTGACATAGGAAGTATTAGACACATCTTAATCAGAAGAGTGAGCCGGCGTAGCTTGTTGTCAGCCAAGCTAATTCATCTGCATGTGCTGGCTTTGCTCTCGGTATTACTCTTGCTCGTCAGCAGCTACCTGCTGAGCGGTATGCTATGGGAATATAGCGCCATTGTAGAAGATGGATTCGAGCTTATAAGTGAGAGCGAGATTCGTGAAGAGATCACACTAGGCATTCAATTGGCATTACTCCCCCTACCCGCGGCCATTGCCTTTGGTCTGCTAGTCTCTGTGTCCGCTCAGTCGGCGACCCAGGCGGTGAGCACTGCCTTGGGAATTACTCTGGCAATCGATATCTTTAAGGGGCTGCTGGGAGATTTGGCTCTCTATCTGTATGCGAGTTTCCAGCCTTCCCTGATCGACCAGTCCTATTTACAATCCGTCAGTCGCATAGTGCGCGGTTACTCCGATGTATTGATCGATGACAGGGTACTGCAGCTTAATATGTGGGTGCCCTTTCCAGCGCTTCTGGTATTTTTTGCAGCATCCCTATGGATTGTGCAACGAAGGAAACTATAAGTATGCAAAGCAGCAACCCAAGGCGTGCAATCTCACTACTATTTCTGGCTCAAGTTTTGCTATTAACGGGCTGTGTGAGTTATGAGCCAGCTATCTTAGTGCCCGCCTTGAATCTTTCCCCTGAAGATATCCAACTTAGTGAGACGGCAGGACCAAGCGATGCGAGAATCGACTTCGGATTGGATCTGGGCCTGAACGAGAGCGATTCACTAAGCAATATCGAGATACTACCCGGTGTCCGAGTCCGTGGTGTATCCAGCAGCGGAGCTGCAGCTTCAGCAGGAATTCAGCTGGGCGATATTATCCTTAGCATAAATGGAACATTGACCAACCACCCAGACGTAGTCGAAGCCTTGCAAACTCAAGCTCTCCAGAATCAAAATTACCTGTTCAACGTACGCAGAAACACCGTAGTGTTTGAGGCTACCGTGATACCTCAGCTCATCAATAGCAACCCCGTCCCGCGCGAGCTATATCGGGTCGATCCGATTGCGAGTAGAGCCGCCTATCGCACAGAGATGATCAGCATCGCAGAGCAAGCGCCAATGGCTGCCGCGAGGGTTGTTGAGATCTTTGAGAAGAGCCCATTGGGCGATGCAGCGATCGCAGTCGGCGATATAATTCTGGCTGTCAATAACGTGCCGCTGAACTCGGCACAGGATCTAGTCAGCCGATTTAATTCGGAGTTTGACTTAGGATCGACAGTGACTCTGTCTGTCTACAACGGCCAGAGCATAGATGAGAAAAGACTCATCCTGTGGAACCCGGGGCGACGCGTGAGCGCGGTTTCTCTAGGCCCCCTGCTACATTACCAATCATCCCTGGCACCGGATACAAACAGCTTTTCCATTCTAGACTTATGGCTATTCTCCTTGTATCGCTATAATCGTGTTGACGAAGAGCGATCACACAGCATTCTTGGCCTGATAAAATTCAGCAGTGATGTGGGCGAGCTGATTGAGGAAGACTAGATTGGCTTACTTCCAACCTATAAAAAACCACCCCTTGGGAATCTTTCTTGCGAATCTGGCGCTATGTCTTCTCCTGCCCGGGGCAGCGATTGCGCAATCGAATTATGTCGCCTTCGAACTGGAACGAGAAAACAATTGGGAGAGGCAGCTTGCCTTTGAAGATCTCAACGGAGACGAACTAAAGGATATCGTTCATGGCAATTATCAATCGGGGGTTGGCCGCGAACTACACGTGTTTCACCAGCTCCCGGACGGTAGTTTCTCAACAACGGCGCAGCGCATAGAGATCAAGACCGAAATCATCGCCGTGGGTTTCGCAGATCTGCGCCCAGACCCTGGCAGCGAACTT
>Ga0209335_10002121_pt1 | contig 21439 bp, 9 predicted proteins | sample COG_09_FD_184753 | JGI IMG/M metagenome (GOLD analysis project Ga0209335, IMG submission 184753) | Pelagic Microbial community sample from North Sea - COGITO 998_met_09 (SPAdes) (version 2) | ecosystem: Environmental > Aquatic > Marine > Neritic zone/Coastal water | place: Helgoland, sampling...
TGTGTAAGAAAAAAGTAAAACAAGAACAGAAGGAAAGAGTTTACCTCGCTTGGCCAGAGAAACTCGGCAGCATAATCCGTTTGCTTCGCGTCATTCATTTTTGAATAAATTATAAGCGTGCGGAGTGATGTTTATAATGTTTGTAGTTGAATCTTTTATAAAAACTCCAATCCACAAAGAGTCAAAGACTGTGAAAGATAATTGAAATATTTTTCTCGCACTCGTTGAAAAATGGGGTTGTAAAGTTAAATTGTCGGGTAAAAAACAGAATGGCCATATTTTTTTTGTTACAGGAAACTATCATAGGCACGTGGACAGCTGAGAGAGTAAGGGCAGGTGCAGTCTGAAAGGATGGTGGATACAAAAAAAAATATTGGCACGTCGACTATTGGAACACCACGCGGATAAACATATCAAACTATCTCAAATTCAGAAATTCCAAAGTGTCGATTTAATATATGCATAGTTTTTACCATGTGTAAGAATGTGAGAATGTGACTTACCAGCAGTACGTACAGTATGTATACTCAAATTGTTTCAGTACCTGTATGGTACATGTGACCATAAATATAACAAGACGTTCCAATCAGAAAAAAAAAACAAGAAAACAGTCCATAGAATCATCTGCCGTTTGTTCTCAGTCAGCAATTCATAGCCTTTCTTGAGTGGTACGCGAGAATTTTTTGCGCGCTCATCTCTACTTCTCTACTTGTCCCATCACTTACTTTTCCCGAACATCTTCTCACTCAGTGTGCGGATAGAATAGTATCATACAAAGAATATAAATTTTCTTTCCCGGTATCCAGCCGCCGCCGCTTCACGGGAAGTAAGTCTTTTGCAATCTTCAGTGCAAAACGATAACGACTTCCTTTACTTTGAAGTCATACTACTCCTCACAAGAATTATACGATAGCTAGATGGAAAGCAAAATGGAAAGCAAAATTACAACAGGTAAGAACCTCTTGTGGAAGTATATTTATAAACAACTAAATTTATTTTTAGGACTCAAACAGCTGGTCAGTGACCATGTTAACTCTTTCGATCAGTTCATAGATCAAGGGTTACGTGATATGTCGACAGAACTACAGCATGTAAAGATAAAGATGTCGGATGAAGAAAATGGAAAGGGTGCATATTTACAAGTATGGTTCGAAAATTTCTATTTAGAAAAGCCTGAGAAAGTCAGGAGGGATGCTAGTTTTCAAGGAAGCCTATTTGAGCCTAGAACATTTCCACGTGAATGCAGAGAGACTGGGGAAACCTATTGTGGCAATCTCATGTCCACAGTTTGTCATAAGATAGTTGGATCTTGCCGTGATCATCCGGTACATAAGAACATAATTAAAATATGCAGCTTCCCTATTATGGTAGCTAGTCACGCCTGCCACTTGGAATCACTAGATAAAATTGGACTTATCAAACATGGAGAAGAAGATACTGAATCTGGTGGATACTTTATTGTAAACGGAATTGAGCGAATCATCCGACTTCTAATTCAGCAACGTAGGCATTATGTGTTAGGTCTAGTACGAAGTTCTTTTTTGCGAAGGGGGGCATTGTTCAGCAAATTTGCTACCTCTATTCGTTGTGTTGATAAGACAGAAATATCTAGTACTATAAGATTGCATTATATGAAAACTGGGAGTGCTAGATTAGGTCTCACTATAGAACGTCAGGAATTTTATATTCCTGTAGGAATAGTTATTCGAGCCATCACGGACTCTTCTGAAAAAGAAATTTTCATGAATTCAGATTATAGATGTAACTCTGAGAATTGCCTCATAAATGATTGTATCATCAATTGCCTTCATGAGGCTACTGATGCAGACATTCTATCTAAAATGGATGCACTTCGTTACATTGGCAAATATTTTAGAAACCTCTTACGCGGACAAAAATTTGTAAGTGATGTTGAATTAGGAGAATTTTTTATTGCAAGATATATTTTCACTCACTTGAAGAGGCAGAGTGAAAAAGCAAATCTATTACTTTTTATGCTGCAGAAGTTAACGGCTTTAGTTCAAGGCCTATGTAAGCCCGATAATCCGGATACATTAGCCCATCAAGAAATCATGTTACCTGGTTCATTACTTCAGGGCTTACTCTATGAAAAGATGGAACATGTGCTTGAGCAAATCCGTCTGAAATTTCAAGCCCTCTTTGATGTGTCATACACTGATAAAGTGGAAGCTTTGGAACCAAATTCAATACAAAATTCAATACTGCAAGTTATCCAAAAATATGATATAGGACGACACTTTGAGTACTTTTTAGCCACAGGAAATTTGGTGAGCAAAAGTGGTCTTGGCTTGAGTCAATCAAGCGGCTTCACAATTGTCGCAGACAAGTTAAATTACTTGAGATTTTTGTCTCATTTTCGATCTGTTCATCGAGGAGCATACTTTACTGAACTTCGAACAACTACGATTCGCAAACTTTTGCCAGAGTCTTGGGGTTTTTTATGTCCAATACATACTCCAGATGGATCGCCATGCGGGCTTCTAAATCATTTGGCAGGTGAATGCAAAATTGTAGTAGCCAAAACAAGAGATACGGATTTTGATCTAGTTCGCAAGACTGTAAAGAAAAGTTTAGGGCTCAATTTCGAATTCACGAATGACTCGAATCGTGAGAATCTTGAAAGTCTTCTTCCTGTACTTCTCGATGGTTTACTTATCGGATCGTTACATGAGAGAGATGCAGCAAATGCTGTAAGGGTTCTTCGGCGGGCAAAAGTTGACAGTTCTTCTTACATTCCAAGAGATTTAGAAATAGCTCATGTTACTTTTCGAAAGGGAGGGGTTTATCCTGGAATCTATATATTCTCATCTTCTTCTCGACTTGTTCGCCCCGTATTGCAGACATCTGGAGGAAACGTGGAATTGATTGGTACCTTAGAGCAATCTTTCATGTCAATTAAAACACAGGATGGTGAAAATAGAGACTTTTGTAAGTCTTTTAAATACTCTCACGAAGAAATATACCCCGATTCTTTTCTCAGTGCTGTTGCAAGTTTAACTCCGTGGTCGGATTATAATCAGAGCCCAAGAAATATGTACCAATGTCAGATGGGGAAGCAAACAATGGGGGTTCCGATGCATTCTTTTCCATTCCGCTCGGATTCAAAGTTATATAGACTCCATACACCACAGCGACCAATTGCACTCACAAAAACTTATGATAAATACGGTATAGATAATTATCCTCTCGGAACAAATGCAGTAGTTGCAGTTCTATCTTATACGGGATATGATATGGAGGATGCTATGATAATGAACAAGTTTTCAATGGAACGTGGCTTAGCTCATGCTACGTTGTATAAGACAGAAGGCCTAACCTTGAAGGACAAAAATGATACTTTCACTGTTTCCGGTCCCTTAAATCAGACGAAGTTCGACGCTTCCCCATTGCCAGGAAGTATATTGCAGAAGGGAGATTCCTTCATATCAGTATCTAACAGAATTTCTGGGAAGTTAAAAAAGACCATGTTGAAGGGCGAGGATAAAGGCATAGTTGATCGAGTGAAGATTTCTGCTTCTCAAGAGCAAAGTTCATATGAGAAACTGGATGTTACTCTGCGCTTCAACCGGAATCCAATAATTGGTGATAAATTTAGCAGTAGACATGGGCAAAAAGGAGTTTTGAGTTATTTGTGGCCAGAAGAAGATCTCCCATTCATCGAAAGAAATGGTATAAAGCCAGACATCATAATAAATCCTCATGCATTTCCATCTCGTATGACAATTGGAATGCTCATGGAAAGCCTTGCGTCAAAAGAAGGTGCACTGTCGGGAAATTTTGTTGATGCTTCACCATTCAAGGCCCTTAAGGAAGAGCATTTAACAATTCCACTGAATAATCACTACGAAAGGCTGAAAGATATGGGTTATAAGTTCACTGGAACTGAAACTATGATAAATGGATTTACTGGATGCACTTTTGAAGTCGATATTTTCATAGGTCTTGTATATTACCAACGCCTTCGACACATGGTATCTGACAAATTTCAAGTGCGTTCGGAAGGTCCAAACAATCCATTGACAAAACAGCCTATCAAAGGTAGAAAAATGGGAGGTGGGATTCGATTTGGAGAAATGGAGAGGGACTCATTGTTGTCACATGGTGTTGCAAATTTGATTCAAGATCGATTACTCGCTAGTTCAGATAAGCACTCGTTTAAAATATGCTCTTCCTGTGGAAGTATGATATCACACTTACAAAAAGTAGCACTGCGTAACGAAGAATGCTCTAATGATATTTGCATAACATGTAGATCGACTTCAAATATTGTGAATGTGCATGTTCCGTATGTTTATAAATATCTGATATCAGAACTTGCAGCCATGAATATCAGATTATGTGCGGACTTAAATGATTAGAGAGGTAACTTCGGTATTGAATTATTGAATTACATAGGTATTGAATTATATATGCATTGGATAAAGATTGGAGTTAGTGCCCCCATCTTTTTCCTTAACTACTTCAGACTCATGTTACACATCGTTTGGGGACTTGGACGCACGATTTATTTTTTTACGAGGAGTGACCCAATTCGTATACTGTAGCACACACAGGAGAGACGGTCTTTTACTCGTACCAGTACCAGTACTTGTAAAAACCTTAAACGTCAAACATTTTAGCAGACTTCTAAAATAATAAATCAATACATATTTGACATAGCTTGTAGTAATGAGTGTATCAACGCGGAAAGAATACTCGAGCATATTCTACAACAACTTAGGAATTACTCGGGAGAATCTATACGATTTCTCGGGGGAACTTCAAATTTCTAAGACATCTTTTTACCCGATTGCTTGCGCAAATTTCAGCGGAATCATAGCAGAAGTTCTGATTTGGAATTTACACGAAACAAAGTGCGGGTATATAGTCAAAGTATACTCGGGATCAGGTAAAATTATATCAGGATACTACTGGAGAACTTCTTTCAATTTACTTTCTTTCGATTGGGTACAAAATGATACCTTGTTATTCGTTTTTGAAAACGGGCAAGTGTTCAGTTATGGAAGTGGAAGACACCACATTCCCAGAAAAGTATTACATCTTTCGAATTTATCGATTTATGGTGTTGCGTTCTATAACAAAGGTTTCGTGGCAACAACAGGGCGAGGTTCTCTCGTGAAAGTATCTTGTGGGGACAAAATTGTGAAGTTTGTGAAAATGACTTTAAACACACAAGAAAATGTACAATGCCTAGCTATTAAAGAATGCGTTACGGGTACAGGGAAAGATGATTTGTATATTGCAACAGATTCTGGAGTATCATATTTTAGACATATAACTTGTATGACTCAGATTCACAGAAAACTAATTCATAGCATTCGTTTAAGTCATGTACAAAATTTTTTAGCAGTGTATCAAAGAAATGGTATTTTATCAGTATTTGACGAAAATCTAGGAAAGATTTTATACCAAGTGAATTTAAAAATTCTTGATCCCCCAATACAAATTGCATGGGTCGCATCAGCCGCCGTAGCTCTTACGTGGAGTGAAAAAACTATTTTGGTTGGAAATGAGTGTAAGATATTGGAAATACATGGACGTACATCTATTTTTCAGGATTGTGATGGTATGCGCATGATTTCTAATTATTATCATGATTTTCTCCGTCCGTTACAAGGATCATGTGACCTCCATTTCTATGCTGAGGAGACCAGTACTACGGAGGTTTTCGTATATGATCTTTTAAGAACATTATCAGCTGATGATAGTAAGCCCTTTCAGACGAAGAAAAGTGAGGATTTAATCTCGATAAATGACCATTTTGCTATGGCACAGTTTGTGTTTGACCGAGATGAACAGAAAAGATACATTGAGAAAGCTGTTCTAGGTTCAACTATGCTGTGTCAGACAAATTTATTTCATGTAAGAAAAGCTGTGGTAAAATGCTGCTCCTTGTTACGTAAACTCAACCATTTACGACATCCTTCTATTGGTATGCCATTTACTGCAGTACAGTATAAATTGATATGTAAGCAGCTTTTGTTGAGGCGATTATTAATTTTTGGAAGCCATGCACTAGCCATGAGAATGTTTGAGAGTGATTCCCTTAAAAGAAGCCAAATACTGTTGGATTTGATTCGTTCGCCTTCAAATGGAAAAGGGCACTCGGAAAAGTTGTTCCTCCTGTGGAAGAAGTTTCCAGATATATTATTGTGTGACTTAATCGAACGTCCCAAAATTACAAATCGTCAAAAATATCAGATTGTTCAACTAGATCACAGAGCTCATCTACAAGTAGATTTATCTTCTGATGAATTTATGATTGAAGCCATGAGTAAGGCTATTTGTTCCAAGGACATTGATGCACAATACTTCACTATTTTCAAGTTTCTTTTGAATAAGTCTGGATCTAGCCTGGAATATTTTCTGCAGCAAAATTTTTTTTTCAATATTCTCTACTATAGATATAATGTAAGAAGCTTGCTTATACCATCATTAAAGCAGAAGTTCAGAGATGAAGTAAACAAGGCTGAATTTCATGAATATTTTGGAACAGTGTTCAAGGCTAATATGTCCCAGAGTACTTTGAATGTGAAGGGAAGTGACAACAAATTTTTAAACTCATTGAAGGATCAAAATTTTGGTATTCTTCAGAGTTACATGGAACTGTTTGAGGACGGTATAATTTCTGTCCGGACAGTGAGCCTTAGAAAGTTAATTATTTTACTTGTGTTGCTAGGACGAGTGAATTTAGTTACAAAATTTTGCGATAAATATATGTTTTCTGAACGACATTACACCTTCCTTAAGGTGAAAAGTGCATGCAAAACAAAATCATGGGACTCTCTATATGATATGGACGCAAAAAGCATTAATATCCTTTCTTTCATCGCACTCCTGAAAAAGTATAGGGCTCCTGAAAATAGAATATCTTTTTACGAAGCACAGACGAAAACAGAAAATACTCCCAAACTCTTAGAGGGTACATTGTTAGAAGCTCAAAAAGCTGCATCTGTTCTGTCTGAATCTCGGCACAACCTGACCTCCAAGGCAACAGAATACATGCGGGCATTCAACTATTACACATGACATAAGATTACTGTTTTGAACGAGAACAATGCTAGTTTGTTCGAGATAAAATATAGGAAAACGTCATTCATACAGTATGATGTAAAGTTTATTAATGTACATAAACATCTGCTGGCCTCAAAAAGGATCTAACAGACTTTCAGAAATGCATAACAATCACACATGGTTGAAACTTTCCTATTTTGGACCATCTCCTTCCCCTAGATGAGTCGGAAAACTTGAACTTCTACTAAAATATTCGTCGAACATTTCAAGTGCATTTAAAAATGCCTGATCCATATTGAAGTACTTGTAGCTTGCTAATCTTCCTACAAAGCAAACTTTACTTTCTCTCGCGGCCATCTCTTTATACTTTCCGTATAGACTCCGGTTTTCTGGATTGGGAACTGGATAGTATGGTTCTCCTTCATCACAGCTGTACTCCTTAAATATAACAGTACCTTTTCTTCTGTGAACATCTTTAGGTTGATTTGGTTTGTGCTTATATTCCACTACTCGAGTATAATCTACCTCTTCACCCGGATAGTTCAACTGTAAACAATTTTGATAGTAGCCGTCCTCAGGTTCATGATATTCTTCCTCAAATTTAAGTGACCTATATTCGAGCTTTGGTAAACCGAGAGAAGAATAATAAGAATCTATTGGACCAGTAAAAACTAAAAGATTCGACTCAGGTAGATCACCACGGACATCAAAGTAGTCTATACAAAGACGAATTGTGATATTTGGATCTTCTAAAACCATATTCTCAAAAATTTTTGTGTATCCTTCTTTTGGTAAAGCTTGAAATGGGTCTGTGAAATAACGATCATCAGTATTAGTACGAACAGGGATTCTAGCAAGCACACTTGCGTCGAGTTCTTTTGGCCACTTATTCCACTGTTTTTTTGTATAGTGTTTAAAGATAGCATTATAAAGTTCTTCACCACTTCGAGCTAGAGCACTTTCTTCGCCGTTTTTAGGCTGCTCTGCCGGAACTCTTCTCGAATTCAACCATTCTTCCATTTCTATTTCGTTGCTAACATCAGCGCCGAATAGTACATTGATTGTATCTTGACTTGGTGGTATTGGAACCATTCTATATCCAGCACCTATTTTAATGTTACCCTTCACTCTGTGTTCATATGGAGTCCAGTCGCTAAAGTTGTTTACATATTTCCAAACACGAGAAAACTTAGTGTGGAATAGGTGCACTCCATATTGTGAAATCCTGATACCATGTCTGTTGATGAAATCGTAGCAGTTACCGCCGATATGTTTTCGTTTATCAATTATCAAACTTTTCAGATTGTATCTTCGAGAGGCTTGTTCAGCAAAAACGCAACCAGAGATCCCTGCTCCAACGATGATCAGGTCAAAGTTTTGAGGTAACCCCTTCAAGCCTGTAAACCAATTTGGACATGATTGATTCCCCAATTGTACACTCAAATCCATGATATGCCAGCTATTACTCGTATTAATCTTTGGTTTTCCCTGCGGACTCTTCGCAACGCTTTTTCTTCTGACGTAAATTCCGTGCACACGAGGGTAGGAGGTTGCACACGGGGAAAGCCTGGAAAAATCTGAATTTTTGTAAAGCAGACGCAAAAAAAATGAAAAAAAAATGAAAAAATCAAGAATGAGAGAGCCGAAAAGAAGGCAGGGGGTCATGCCCATTCGGGCTCTCGGCCTTTCTGCCAGTCTTGCAAGAATTGAGGGCGATACTTGAAAAGAATTTTCGTCCGATTTGGGCTCTCCAATATTCACAAACTTCTCTTACGATTATTACTGTATTCGTGACATTTAGAAGACAGACATATCATCATCTTTATCATTGATTGAAACGAGACGATCTCGAAATCAGATAGCAAATATGGCTTCTTCAAAGAAGAAAATTTCTTACTTCTATGATCCGGAAGTCGGAAACTTTTACTATGGACAGGTACTTACTTCTCACGATTTTATTTTAACCGAATCACAACTTCCACAATCGTATACGATTACATGGAATGTTTTTTTATTAATATCATAAAGCAGTATCTACTCGTACCATATTTCAATAAACTTACTTTCTTTCTTCGAAAATGTAGGGACATCCGATGAAACCTCACAGAATGCGCATGACACATAACTTACTATTGCACTATGGCTTATATAAAGAAATGGAGGTATTGTTTTTTCCCTTAATCATCAGAATATGACATCTTTTGCACAGGTTTTCAGACCAGAGCTCGCTAATGCTGAAGACATGACACAATTCCATAGCGATGAATATATTGAATTTTTACGCATGATTACACCAGATAACCAACATGAACATATGCGCCAACTGAAAAGGTTTAATGTCGCTGAGGATTGCCCGGTCTTTGACGGCCTTTTCAACTTCACTCAGATATATACGGGGGGTTCTATCGGTGGTGCCGTAAGGTTAAATCACAAGCTGGCAGATACAGTAATAAACTGGGCAGGAGGTTTACATCACGCAAAGAAGGCAGAAGCAAGTGGATTTTGTTACGTAAATGACATCGTGTTAGCGATTCTTGAGCTACTCAAGGTTCACAGTCGAGTTCTTTACATCGATATTGATATCCATCATGGTGATGGTGTTGAGGAAGCATTCTATACAACTGACCGTGTAATGACTGCATCTTTCCATAAATTCGGTGAGTATTTTCCTGGAACTGGTCACTTACAAGATGTTGGTCAACATCAAGGTAAATATTATAGTGTAAACGTACCATTGAAAGACGGTATTGATGATGAAACTTATGATCATCTCTTTAAACCGATCATGGAAAAGATAATGGAAGTTTTTGCTCCAGATGCTATTGTATTCCAATCTGGTGCTGACAGTCTATCGGGAGACAGGCTAGGATGTTTTAACTTGTCTATTCGAGGGCATGCGGAGTGCTTGAAATACATGAGTACGTTCAATGTACCTCTACTAGTCCTTGGTGGAGGTGGATACACCATTCGCAATGTGGCACGCTGCTGGACGTACGAGACTGGCTGTTTACTAGGCCGTGAACTAGAAGATGTGCTGCCTGCTAATGATTATAGTGAGTATTTTGGACCAACAAACACACTTCATATAACCCCTAGCAATATGGAAAATCAGAATACACGTGAATATATCGATGGCATACGTGATCGTATTCTAGAGAATCTATCAAAACTTCCTGCCAGACCAGGTGCACCATTTTATCAAGTTCCACCAGACTTGGTGAGTGCACAAACGCAAGACATGAATATAGAGCCAGATTTGTCAGAAGGGGAAGATAGAGGAGGAATCTATCTAGATTATGGTAAGAATGAAGATGATTTTCGTGTTACAAAGAATGTCTCCGAGCCAGTCGGCACAAATCCGCAAGGAAAGGAAGACGCAGAGAAAGATATGAACGAAAATAAAGAGAAGTCACAGGAACTCCCGGACAAAGATGATATATAAGTAAGATATTCGTAAAAGGGTTCCATTCAGTAATTCACTACTTTGTTTCGTCAAGCAGATTCATGTAATAATCAGCTTCCGATTCGTCTAAAACAGCAAATTCTTTATTTTCATATGCAACTGCAATCGAACAGTTTGAGGTAGATATATTTTCGTTCGCTTGTTGTGCTTCTCCAAGTGCTTTGATTGCATGCTTAATTAACTATTCTGAATGTCATATTTAGTAATAAATAACTTGAAATTTCGCACCTCTACACGACTGCATTCTTTCAAGGTGTCTATATACTTTTCTAAATAAGTTTTCGAGGCTTGTGAGCGAGAGCCTTATCATAAAATAACTCAGATTTAATTCAGTTTTCAATCGAAGTAGCTATTTTATACCTAATGCAAAGCAATCATATTCGTACAAGTTACCAGAGGGACACACGTGAAATATAGATGTCCCAGAATTATCTAAGCCGGCCAATATCAAACCAACACCATATGGTCGTCGAGATGATCTTTGTGTTTGACCCTATTAAATTTTGTAAAGTTCTTTCTTGTTATATACATATGATATATAAGTTCTCACCTGCAGTTTTCTTGAAATAGTATCTGCAAGCTGGGAAAGTGGAGGAGAAGATCCATATATAAACTTCGATTTTGTGCATTCAGCACGTAACTGTTCAGTCAAGAGAACTGCGTCGGATGCGAGCCCTGAAACTGCAATACCAATATTATTATCTATTTTGAATATCTTTTTCTGTTGTTTCGATTGGTTCGGAAGTTCTCGATTTAAGGTCACCAGCACTACGGTTGTCGCGTTCTTCAACGAAAATTAGATTTCTTCGTTCACACATGCCTTTAACTGACTTACCTTACATCCAACCACGGCACCGCCCTGTTTCACAGCTTCCAGAGCATCTGATAAGGAGAAAGTAAAACAAAAAGGATGCTTTTTAATTTAGACGCACACTCGATCTGGTGCAGACGCCCCTGCGGACTCCACGTCAGCACATCCTTCAAAACGAAGATTAATGTTCCCTATAGCTGCTAAAAAATGTATATTACCTGGTCATACTGGTTACGGAACATGAATACTTTTGTGCTTATTGAATCGTGCGAGAAAGAGCGTTCGAATTGATCAAAAGTAAGATGCGTGAAAGTCAAAGAAAATCATGAAAGGGTGAAAACAAGAATGCAAGAAATAGCCATCATGGAAAACATGCTGGAAAAAAATGTTGGATATACGCCAAAACGCAAAAAAAATTTGGTGACCCCCGGAGTCGACGACGACCAATTGAAATGCATCCAAAAAACCTTATTCGCTTGACGAACGAATACGAAATAGTAAGAAACAAAAAAAACAGATCGACCCTCAATAATATTCACGCACCACGCGCTAACATAGAAGAAGTAAATTAAAGCATGCCTAAGGATTTTACCGAGGATTCTGAGCATGGTCCGCTCTCCGTTTTGGTTAGCGCAATAAAAACAAATTCGCAAGTCCTTATTAATTGCAGAAATAATAGAAAATTATTAGGTAGAGTTAAAGCTTTCGATCGCCATTTGAACTTATTGCTCGAAAATGTGAAAGAAGTTTGGACAGATCGAAATAGCCAGAAAGAATCTAAAACGCCTCCAAGCAATAAAGATCGTTTCATTAGCAAACTCTTTCTTCGGGGAGATTCGATCATTTTAGTTTTGAAGAACCCAAAATGAGTGCCTTATGACTACGAGTCGCGTACATATATTTTTTTGAAAAGATTTTCCTTATTCTTCTCGTACTCTTGTGTCTGCTGAAGCTTGGTCAACAGAGTTGCAGAAACAGATAATAAAAAAATGAACCCATGGTATTTGCATGGTTACAAAATGCACTTGTGTGAGTACTCGTATTTGTATTGCATAAAGTAGGAATGAAAATGTACTCGCGTGGCGGCCTAGTTTTATTATTTTATGACTTAACCAATCCATCGATGAAAGCACCACACATGAGAGACATTCGTGGCAATTGAAAGGATGCTATGTGCGTAAAGCAACTTGAAGAACCACGAATCAATAAAGTACTGTTTAGAACGATCTCAGCTTTGTCATTTTGAAGTGAATCCATATGATTATGAACAGAACTCATTATCCCTTTAACGCGCACTAGTGGAGCCTCTCGCTCGAGAATTCTGGAGTCTGCTGTTGCAATTATCGTGTTAGGAACATTTCTTTTGTCGATTTTTGATGACGTCGGAAGCATAATTAATTCTGAACTCGGCTCCATCACTGTTAAGTGATCAGGAGAAATTCGATTGTAATCACATATCATAACTATCCCTGCACTTCGCTTCTCCTTATTTAGCACTCTTTCAATACTTTCAATATGTATTTGTGCTAAAAAAAGTTTACTATGTCTATCAATCTTTAGCTCTTCACACTTGACGCTAAAAACAAAACTCTGTTTGAAAGTTAGAATGTCCCAACCTGTAATACTAGTAAGTGATGCACATAAAAAAAAGCTTCCAACAGTGGCAAGGGAATTAATCTTCCCAGAAAAAGTCGAGTCCGAAAATACGGTAATCTTGTCAAGTTTTTCGGCACACCATATGCAGATATTTGATGAGGAAGTCAAAAGCATTGAGCTATCTTGACTAAATGCTCCAACTTCTACTACTTGCTCATTGAAATATTTACTTGTTGTTTCACAGCTCCATGAACTGGAAGTTCCACTTTTTTTTGACCACAATTTGATACTGTCCTTACCAGCAGTAAATGCTCGGTAGGAACCACGATATTTACTAATGCCTATAGTACGTATCGCAGGCTGGTGTGGAGATTCACAGCAGCCAACTAACTGATAACATACATGTCTTTTCATTGTAATTTGCTCCCATACTTTGAGTGTCTCGATGCTATTGATACTAGTACCAATCTTGTTTTTACTATCCACTGTGAATAATATCATGCCATCTTCAGAAAAACTCGCGATGGTAACTCTGTATTTAAAAGTTGTTGCAGGGCTATCATCTGCACCTTTGAATACTTCGCCAGTTATTTCTAAACAAGTTATGTGCTTATCAGCTTTATAGTCAAAAACTTGAATTACAGAGCCTGTATTTACCATCAATAAATTTTCCTGCTGAAAAGGGATAGCATACATAGCATTTATAGAGCGAACACTGCGACAGCTCCTATTATAAGTATCGTTTGTTATACCTCTTAGTATTTCTTCTAGACTCAAATTTGGCAAACTCAGAAGATATGCTGAGTTATCTACACCACAAAGAACAAACTGGGATACATCCGTGTTCAGACGAATTATAGTAGATATTGATGTACCTATTCGAGGTAAAAAGGATTTTCGACCTTCTGAGATGGACCAAACGACAAAAACTTCTTCACTTGCGCATGACAATAAGCTCACCCCATCCAGTGTAAATTTTAAAGCAACGATAGCCGTAGAATGCCAGTGAAGTGTATTGTGAGGAAAGTCTTCTCTAATTTCTCCACTTCCAGTTTTTCTTAAATTTTTATGGGGAACAAAACCCCCATCTTTTCTTATCGTCAATCCATAGTAGCAAGTAATTCGTCCTGTAGTATCCCCAACTGCAACAATTTTCTCATTTGGACATATTGCAACAGAGGTTACAGTTTTGGAATGACTTATACGAATAAAATCCGAAACTCTGCTGTTTTGCTTCCCTTTAAAAACATACCATAGAATTAAAGAGCTACGCTCAAATGCACATTGTAATGCACCATTAGGGCTACATACTAACTTTGGCGCTCGTGCAGCCTTCAATACCTTTTCTATTATCTTCCTCTTTGTGATTGAGAGTGCCCAAACTCTGCCTCCTCCACCTTGCTTTTGCGTTGAAAAGAATATCAAATCGTTTCTTGTAGAGCCTTCGGGACAAGACATAGACTCAATAGGGCCCGGCACTTCAATAAATGTGTAGACTCCGTGTTGAAAATCCCAGAACCCAATTCTACTGTCAAGAGAAGAAGTTATTAAAAAATTACTATCTTGTGGGTGGAAAATACAGGATGTAATTTCTTTCGTATGTCCGGTAATACTCTCGATATATTTCCCACTTTCTCTGTTATAAACTTTCACTACTTTATCACATAGAAGTAGTAGTAGCTTATCATCAGGAGAAAGGATTCCTTCCCTCTTTGAAAAATATCCTGCCGTTGAGTGTTTAAAGTCCATTCTGTCAAGCCGCCAGACTAAGAATTCTTCGTCTCTGGGATTTGGTCAGATCTATTTGCAAGTATGTCAAACAAAGTGTAGTTGACGGAACATTCGCACTCACACACAGCCGCGCTTTTAAGAGTGTATCGAGCAACTCCTCAGTTGTAATGCCCTGCACCTAGTATAAGGTTCTAACTATGCTCGCCCAATCGAAAAGAAGAAAAAGTTTCTTGTCCATCAAATCCACAACCATGGGGCATTTAGGGGCAAAGGGGACTGGGCTACTCGGCCTTTCTGCCTTTTGCATCGGAGAAAAAAATAAAAAAGGACTGTGGGTCCATCTGTCTGTCCTGTCCATTTTTATTTTTTTTGTATTTTATCCTCCTCTCAAAGAACGCCAACTCACAACAAGCAGAGCATATGTGACAACATAGGACAGCTATGCCATAGGCGAGAGAACGATCGCACTCACACGCACGCACATTTCACACGAAAATGCAGCCTCTTCTGTCGAAAAATAATGACAACGACGACGACGACGACGACGACGACGAGAAAAGAAGAAGAAAACAAAGAAGAAGAGAGAAGAAGAAGAAGAAGAAGAAAGAGATGAAGAAGAAAGAGAAGAGGAAGAAGAAAGAGATGAAGAAAAGAGAAAAGAAAACGACGACGATTCAGAAGAAGAAGACCACCGCTGAGGAAAAGGAAGAAGAAGAAGAAGAAGAAGAAGAAGAAGAAGAATCAGAGGACGAGGACGAAGGAGAGAAACACCACCGACAACAGAAACGGAGACGCTACGACCACCACCACCACCACCGCCACCGAAAAGGGTCGTCTTTGCCCGTCGTGGTCGGCGGGGCGAAGAGGAAGAGAATTGACGTTGCTGATGTTGAGGAGGCGTTAGAAGTAGAATTAGAAGAAGAAGAAGAAGAATCAGAGGAAAAGGAAAAGGAGGGAAATGAGGAGGAGAAACCAGTATTGACGAAAACGTACGACATTACGGCGTGGAAAGAAGAAATCGCCAAGCACAAAAGAAGCAGCAGACAAACGACGACGCGGAGAAGGAAAAACGACGACGACGACGACGGCGCTTTGGGTGGTACTAGTGCTCGAAGTGACACCACCAGAGCTGAGCTAGCTATTGCTGATAATACTGACAAAAGTGGTGGCGGCGGTGAAAATGCTATTAACGACGGTACTCACAAGAACAAGCGGTTTTTGCTGCGAGTACCGCTTTGGGCGCAAAAATCAGCGCTCGCGCAGAGCGCGGTTTCCAAAGCGTTTAAAAGAGAAACTATTATTAGTACGAGTGATGACGAGAAAGACCAACGCGAAGAAGCGTCCCCAGTACCACCATCAGCAGCAACAGGAGGAGGAGGAGCATCGAAAGCATCATCATTTGAACAGGCGTTGAGAGCAAACAGAGCGACGCAAGCGCGCGCGAAGGAAATGTTGGAAAGCATAGATGCGTTGATTGAACGAGACGCTTTGAAAATTGAAGAAATCAAGGAACTTTGGCAAAGTCGCAAACACCAACAGACGCAATCAGAAGATGAAGAAGAAGAAGAAGAAGAAGAAGAAAAAGCGAAAGAGGAGCAGAAAAATAATTTTGCCGCTGCCGACGCCTCTTCTTCTCTCGCAGATGGTGATGGAGGTGGTGGTGATAGTGATGGAAAGAACGCTTTTTCGAGACAAAGACCAAGAAGGAGAAATGACGACTGCGACGAAGAGTTGGAAGCAATCGCGAATAACGTCGGGAAAATTCTTCGAAGAAAAATGGGCCGTCCTCCGTCGAAGAAGAGTAATAAAGATAACATTAGCGCCACCGACAACGACGAAATCAATAATCATTGGTCGTCCCCGTCGGCGTCGGCGTATTTTCAGGTGGTTGGAATCGCGAGCGAGCTTGAAAACGATGACGACGATAAATTATCTCCAAAAGCTCTTCTTCCAAACGATATAAACAACGGTAACAACGATTCGGCTTTCGCGAGAAACGTCGAGCGTAAGATTCCCTTGCACTTCAACGATGCCTCTAGTAACGGTTTCAAACCTTGGTCGGAGAAAGACGATTTGGCTTTAACAGAAGGCGTTCGCTTGTATCTGCTCGAGAAGAGACGTCTGAGGAAACAAGTCGACTTGGAAGAGTTGGCTGGGGAGAAAATAATCCCAGTTGAAGACATTTTAACAGACGTTTCGAGAGGATGGCAAAGCGTTTGGGAGAACTGTTCTTCTCGCCGTTCTTCATCGACAACGACGCCAACATCGATCGATGACTGGTCCGCGGTTCGAAACCTGTGCGTTTTTAAGAAGAAAACTGGCGCCGATGATGGTAATAATAAAGAAAGAGAAGAAGACGATGACGACGATGTGGATCACAATAAGCTGGCGCTGTCGAGAACGCCTGACGATTTGCGTTTACGATGGATACACGCGGTTGATCCGAGGATAGCATCGACGATAGATTCTTCTTCGGAAAAAAAGACGGCGACTTCCTCCTCGAACGCGGCGCTGTGGAGCGAAGAGGAAGACACGTTTCTCGCTTCTCTCGTCGAGGAAGATGCATTAGAAGAAGAAACTGGTGGTTTAATAGAAAAACGCAAGTGGTTTCGAGTAGCGAACAATTTGAACGTGCACATGAAACAACGCTCGAGGAGTGGAACAACAAAACAGGGCGACGATGTTGACGACGACGCGGGGGAGGAGAAGAAAGAGGAGAATTTACGGCGACAATTGTTGCTACGATCGCCGTTTCAGTGTCTCCATCGATACCAGACTATCTTGAACAAAAATATAACCCGCTCCAAATGGACGAGCGAAGACGATTGCGCTCTCCAGACTTTTGTCCAAGAGTGCGGCCAAGCCAGATGGAACGAGTGCGCGAGATTCTTACCAGAATATGGTCACACTGCCACGCAGTGCAAGCATCGCTTTTTAAAGTTGATGCAAAACAATTCAGAGAAGGAGTACAAAAAAGGTAAGTGGACGAAAGAGGAAGACGAAGAGTTGAAGGCGATTGTTTTGGGGGAACAAAAAGACGGAGAAGAAGAAGATGAGGAGGATCAGGAGGAGGAGAGAGAGAAAGAGAAAAACAATAATAATGCTGAGAGTAATGCGATTCCGTGGTCTCTCGTCGCGAAGAAAATGAGCACGAACAGAAGAGACAAGCAATGTCGAGAACGATGGACGAACATTTTACAACCTTCTCTTTTGAACGAACAGTTCGGAACCGCGACTGGGATGAAGAGAAAATTCACTCCGAAAGAAGACGCGATGTTGTTAGTTTTGCACGCGAATTTTATCGATAAGAAGGAGAGGCGGAAAGACTGGTCCGTCTTTGAATCGACCGAGGTTCTCCCGGGAAGATCGGTGAAACAGTGTAAGCAACGCGTGGCAACGTTGTTGAAGAAGAAGAAAGAAGTCGAGATTCGAGAAAGGCTTGAGCGAGAAATTACCAAGGAAAAGAACAAGGGGAGCGGTATGCAGCGCCTTGTATTCTGGTTGCAGCAGCCGTCGAAGTGAAGATTAACTTCTGAATAAGAAGTTCTATTACTACGCAAGGTGAAGAAGGTGAAGAAGAGGAAATAAATACTCGTATGAGTAAAATACGTTTTCGACATAATAAAAACTTAGCGTTGTGTTAATCAAACTCCTTTTCTTTCACGTCGTAATAAAACCATAACCTCTCTGCTCGAGTGTATATGCGCGCGTTCTCTTCCTCTTTCTCTCTCTTTCCGTTAAACTCTTACTCTTCTCTCTCCCTCTCTCTGATACATTATATAAATTCTAAAACCAAATATTTTTGTGTTCACATCCTCGTTCCCTCTTCTCTGCGAAGAAAAGAAAAAGTTTTGACGACAAAAACATTTACTTACCGGCGGCAACCGCGACTCTTTCCGCGGCTTCGAACGCCTTGGCGCACGCGGCTTCGTCGACGGCACCAGCGCATTGCTTACCCATTTGAAGCAACGCGGCGCCTCTGCCTTCTTCGAGGACTTCATCGGCCGGGATGAGGTTCAAGCCGTTAACCAACTCTTGGGCGACCATGCCGGAGATGGAGATCATCGCCAAGCGGCCGTTGTTGATTTCCTTCAATCTCGCTTCGGCCATGTCTTCAGCGGTCTTGTTGTTGGACAAGCCGAGCGGGTCAAAGCCCCATTGGCCCGGGACGTAGTCGTCGTTCAAGGAGAACAACTCGCTGGTGAACGGATCAGACCAGCCTTTTTGGACGCGAGTGGATTCCAACAAGAAGATGGTGGCGCCAACCAAGCCCCAAACCAACCCCGGGGTTTGTTGGAAGTGGTCGATGGCCGGACCGGTGACTTGCGCGTCAAACAAGAACGAAGAGCCTTCGACTTGTTCGCCGACCAAGAAACCGACGGTGGCAATCATAGAGACGCGACCGTGCGTGATCTCGGCTTCGCGGAAGCGTTGCAAGTCGCCGCCGTTGATGCCTTTGCAGAAGCCGAGGATGTCCAAGCCTTCCGGGAACGGCGCGCACGCGCCGTCCAAGCCAGCCGCAGTCGCTTCCTTGATGTCCGCGTATTGTTTGGATTTGTCGAAAACGCCAGATCCAGACGCGCGAACCGTCGGCTGTAATGTTTTATTAGTATTAGTATAGTATGTTTGTGGTGGTGGTGGTTTGAAGAAAGAAAAATGTCAAAGTTGTCAGTTAAAAATTTTTCTTTTTTTTTGAGCCACACGTCCGCCAGAGAGTGAAAACTTTTTTCGTCAAAAGTGGTACTTTTTCTCTTTTTTGATGACGTGACGTATTTTATTCTCTCTTCTTCTTGTGTGATATTCTTTCAACCACGAGGCACTCAAAAGAAGAGAAGAGAGAGAAAGAGAGAGAAGCCTTCTTCTTCTTCTTCTTCTTTGTCTTCTTCTTCTTCTCGATTGCATCAGAAGACAAAAGAGAGTAAAAGAGAACGAAAGAGAGAGAGAGAGAGGAGAAAGACGCGCGCAAAGTTTGGAAAGAAAGAAGAAGAAGAAGAGATGGAAAAGAAAAAAGATTAAACGAGATGACGACGATTCAGACGACGACGACGCGAGTAATCTTTTTTCTTCTTCCATTTCTTCTTCTTCTTCTTCTTCTTCCGTGATGAGTGCGCTTTAAAACGCGACGTGAAAGAAGAAGAAGAGTAAGAAGAAGAAGAAGAAGAAAGAGTCGTCGCACCTTAGCCAGAGATGCCATGATAGTGAGAGCCATTTTTAGTATATATAGTAGTAGTGAAGCGTGTGTGTTTTGTGTGGTTGTTTTTTTGTGATGCGTTGTTTTTGTAGCCACACGAAAGCGTGCGGCTGACGTGTGTTTTACAAGTCGTAAACCAAAAAGAGAAGAAAAAAGTTTTTTTGGGTGGTTCTTTTTTTTTTGCTTTTTTTCATGAATGGGGGAGTTTTGGGTGCCTAGAGGACACAACCTCAATCACACAACACATCAAAAATCACAAATCATCATCTTCTTGTGACTTCTTCTTGACTTCTTCTTGACTTCTTCTTCTCTAAAACGTAAAGAAATGAAGCGAATATTGTGCGCGGTGCCAAAAACGACCATGTGCGGAAGCACAACCAGAGAAGGGAAAATGAACAACAACAACGACATGAATACTACGAATACGAATACGAATAAAGGGGGAGGAGGAGAAAATAAGAATTGGTCCAACGCGTACGAAAAGTTTCGAAAAGAAGCCTCGGATTTAACCGAAGAAGAGGCGAAAGAGTTGTGGAGAAAGACGAAACAGTGCATGGCGCAAGAGGACGAGGTGCAGTTGAGATTGTACGCGGAGTTGGATTTGATTTACGGCAGTGATGATGATGATGATGATGACGAGGATGATGGTGAGGAGGAGGAAGAGGCTGTCGAGAATAATTTAAACAATACTACTACTACTAATAATAATAACAAAACGAATAACGCTACTAGGTCGAAACAACTACTAAAAAGAAACAGTCAAAGGCATAAAGATTTAGTGCACGAACGGGTGCGGATCGCGCTCGCGAATGAAATCCGACAGAAAGCGATCGAGGCTGATTCGGTGGACCCGTTCGATATGATTATGAGTTCCTCGGACCAATCGTTGAAGAAAGTCGGATTGAGTCGAATCCGGAGTAGCGAGTAGTAGAGAAATGTATATACGTGTACGTACAGGGTACTACTTTTAGATAGAGATTAACTACTACAAGTTGCAACAGTACACGCCGACTAACAAAACGAATCCTCCGACAAATGTGGCCGGTCCAGGAATTGAAGAAACGGACAACAGATATCCAATCGCAGACCCGATGATTGGTTCGAAAGATAACGCGAATGTGACCGTCAGAGAGGATAAGTGCTTCATGGCGACGAAAAAGCCCGAGTGACCTAACGTGCCAGGGACGACGGCCAGGAAAAAGACGAGGAAGCACGTCTTTTGGCCAACCGCGGGATCCCAAAATCTCATCCATCGATAACTTTCTAAAAAGACCGTCGGCTTAAAGCCGCCGTCATCATCAAACGCGCACGTGAGAACCACCACAATTTGTAAAAATATCGCCGCCGAGGCGACGATAGGAAACGAATACACAAATATCGGCATCGACGGTCTATCGCCTCTTATTTTTGCCCCGATGGCGATGTATCCGCACACCAAAATCGCAGACAACAGACTGAGAACGTCTCCTTTCAAAGAAGGTCTGTCGTCACGCTGACGACTACTACTACTACTACTACTACTACTACTACTACTACTACTACTACTACCATTCTTATTTGTTGCGTCAAAAGCGATGATGCACGAACCTACGAAACCTATAATTGCGCCGAT
>Ga0209335_10002145_pt1 | contig 21268 bp, 20 predicted proteins | sample COG_09_FD_184753 | JGI IMG/M metagenome (GOLD analysis project Ga0209335, IMG submission 184753) | Pelagic Microbial community sample from North Sea - COGITO 998_met_09 (SPAdes) (version 2) | ecosystem: Environmental > Aquatic > Marine > Neritic zone/Coastal water | place: Helgoland, sampling...
ATAGAATTTAAGTATACCGCGGGGTGGAGCAGTCTGGTAGCTCGTCAGGCTCATAACCTGAAGGTCGGCGGTTCAAATCCGTCCCCCGCAACCAATCTTAATAAAAAAATTAAAAGTAAAAGTTAATATTAATTGATTTTCTTAAATAATCTTTATTGCCAAAGTTTATCTTAGAAACAGAGTGCCAACTATAATTGCTTTTTATAAATCCGTATAAATTATTTCTATCAAATTTAGATTTATAAATTAATTCGGCTTTTTTATAAAATTCATCAAAATTTTTACCTTTTAAATGTTTATTTTGATAATTTGGAGCTTTATGATTGTAAAAATTAGTCCCAAGCTCACTTTCCTCCAATAATTCGGTATCAGGAAAATAAATCATCAAAGATATCAATTTACCAATACCATCTGTATGAGGTACGATAAATCCTCCATTCTTTATATAAGAAAACGAAATTCCAATTTTTATTTTATTATAAAAAATTTTTTTAAAAAAATTTATTCTCTCTTCTTGATCTTTTATGAACTTTGCAGGGCGCAGAAGTTTAAATAAGTGTAGAAAGTTATCTTTTCTAGCTAACAAAATTTTTGTGAAAAGAGAATTATAAAAAAATTCAAAAAACTCTTTAGAATAAACTAAATCATGTAACTCTCTTAAATAACTGTTTGTTTTAATAATACTTTTGTAATGATCTGAAACATTTGAAAATCCAAACTTCAAATTATCATAATCCGTATAATCTTTTGGAATCTCAGGAAAATTAAATCTTATCTTTTCATATAAGTTATTATCTAGAAAATTTTCAGTTTTGAAAATATACAGTGGTGTCGTTTTTTCAAAAACAAACGACTTAAAATTTTTCACTTTTATCAAATTTTAAATTTAGATTTTTTACTGTCACTTAAAAACGCTTTAACAGTTTCTCTGGTGAGTTGGCCGAATGTTTTTCCAAAATTTTCAATTTTTTCAATTATTGTTGGAGGTACTGTAATTATATGACAACCTAATTTTTTTGCTTGTAAATAATTATAAGGTTCTCTCACACTTGCCCATAAAATCTCAACATTTTTAAATTTTTTTGCTGCATGAATACTTTTTTTAAATTCAGGAATTGGATCTTTTCCTGTGTCACCTGCTCTTCCCGCAAATATAGAAATAATTACTTTTGTTTTTTTATTAATTAATCTTAAAATTTTTTTAGTTTGCTTAAAACTATATACGGCAGTTATGTTAAGTTTGACATTTTGACTATTTAATTCTTTTATTATGTTTCCCATAAAATTGCCTTTAGAATTTTCTACTGGAACTTTTACATATACATTTTTTCCCCAGGTATTAATTTCTAAAGCTTGTTTTTTCATTTGAACATATTCATCTGCAAATACTTCAAGTGAAACTGGTTTGTTATTACAAATACCAAGTATTTTTTTTGAGTAAGATTTATAATCTTTTGCCCCAGCTTTTCTCATTAAACTTGGATTTGTTGTAAATCCCTTAACAATTTTTTTTCTATTAAACTTTTTAATAATATCAAGTTCAGCAATGTCACAAAATATTTTAGTTTTCAAAATTAATTGCCTATAAGTTTTTGGTAATATCTTCTGTCATCTTTTTAGCATCAGCAAATAACATAAGAGTATTTTCTTTATAAAATAGATCGTTATCAATTCCTGCATAACCAGGTGAAAGACTTCTTTTAACAAATAAAACTGATTTACATTTTTCAACATCTAACACAGGCATACCATAAATAGGGCTCTGAGGATCAGTTTTTGCCACTGGGTTTGTCACATCATTAGCACCTATTACAAAAGCAACATCCGCATTAGCAAAATCATTATTAATTTCTTCTAATTCAAACACTTCATCATATGGAACATTTGCTTCGGCAAGTAAAACATTCATATGGCCTGGCATACGACCAGCTACAGGATGAATAGCATAAGAAACTTTTATGTCATTTTTTTTCAACGTATCAACCATCTCTCTTAAGGCATGTTGAGCTTGAGCTACTGCCATACCATATCCAGGTACAATTATGACTGATGAAGCATTTTTCATTAAGAAAGCTGCATCATCTGCATTTCCACTTTTAACTGGTCTTTGCTCTTTATTTTGTGATGATGATGATTGTTCAGTTGCACCAAATCCACCTAAAATAACATTAAAAAATGATCTGTTCATTCCTTTACACATTATGTAAGATAAGATTGCGCCTGAGGATCCAACTAATGCTCCTGTAATTATTAATGCTGTATTTTCTAAGGTAAATCCAATTCCAGCAGCAGCCCAACCTGAATATGAATTTAACATTGAGATCACAACTGGCATATCTGCGCCACCAATTGGAATTATTAATAAAAAACCAATTAAAAATGATACAGCTAACAATATCCAAAATAAATTAGAAGATTGAGTTGAGCAAAGTAAATAAGTTATTACTATTATAGAAATCAAAATTAAAGCATTTAGCGGATGTTGACCCTTAAAAGTAATAGGTGAACCTGACATTATTCCTTGAAGTTTTAAAAAAGCAATAATTGAACCTGAAAAAGTTATTGCGCCAACAGCTGCTCCAATTGACATTTCTATTAAACTTCCAAGTTTAATATTTCCAGGTGATCCTAAATTAAAAGCATCTGGATTCAAGAAAGCAGCTATTGCAACAAATACAGCTGCAAGACCAACCAAACTATGAAAACCAGCAACTAATTCTGGCATTGCTGTCATTGGAATTTTATAAGCAATAAATGCACCTATTGCCCCCCCTACTAAAAGAAAGATTAAAACAACTGCAAATCCAGTTGAAAAATTACCAATAGATAAAAAAGTTACAGTGATTGCAATTATCATACCTAAAATTCCAAAGAAATTTCCTTGTCTAGATGTTTCTGGTGAAGAAAGTCCTCTTAAAGCTAAAATAAATAATACCCCTGAAGTTAAATAGAATATTGCTGATAAATTTGCAGATAACATTATTTATCCTTTTTCTTTTTTTTATACATCGCAAGCATTCTTTGTGTAACTAAAAAGCCACCAAAAATGTTGATTGCAGCTAATGATATTGCTAAAAATCCAAATATACTCGAGGTATTAAATAAACTATCAGAGTTACCTGCTAAGCCAGCAATAATTGCACCAACAATTATTACTGATGAAATTGCATTAGTAACAGACATTAAAGGAGTGTGAAGAGAAGGGGTAACACTCCAAACAACATAATATCCAATAAAAATTGAGAGGATAAAAATACTTAATCTGAATATAAAAGGATCTATTTCCATAATTTTATTTTATCAAAGTTTTTTCAATTATTTCATCATCTAAATTTATATTAATTTTTTTTTTGTCTTTATCATATAAATTTGACACAAAATTAAATACATTTTTTGCATATAAATTTGATGCAGAAGTTGGAAGTTTATTTAAAATATTACTTTCACCCATTATTTTAACACCATTCTTATTAACAACTTCATCAACTTTTGTATAAGCAGTATTTCCACCTTGAATTGCTGCTAAATCATAAATAATTGAGCCAGAATTCATATTTTTAATCATATCTTCTTTAATAATTACTGGCGCTTTTTTGCCTGGAATTAAGGCTGTACAAATTACAATATCAATTTTTTTTAATGTCTCTGATAACAATTCTTCTTGTTTCTTTTTAAAATCTTCTGATGCTTCTTTTGCATAACCTCCTTCGGTTTCAAGGTTTTCTGCACCCTCAACTGTTAGAAATTTTCCTCCTAAGCTTTCAACTTGCTCTTTAGATGCCATTCTCACATCTGTTGCATATACTATCGCACCCATTCTTTTTGCGGTTGCAATTGCTTGTAATCCAGCGACTCCAGCACCTACCACTAACACCTTAGCTGCAGGAATTGTTCCTGCTGCGGTCATCATCATAGGAATTGCTTTTTCAAAATTTGCAAAAGACTCTACTACAGCTTTATAACCTGCAAGATTTGCTTGTGAAGATAATATGTCCATAGACTGAGCTCTTGTTATTCTTGGAAGTAGCTCAAGCGAAAAAGCTTTAATATTTTTTTTTACTAAATTATCTATTTTATCTTTATTATCATAAGGATTTAAAACACCAATAAATGTTTGATTTTCTTTTAATATGGAATTTTTATCATCACCTAATAAACTTAATTGAACAATAATATCTGCTTTATTTATTATTTCTTTATCATCTGCTAAAATTGATACTCCTAATTCTTTATACTCTTCATCTCTAATTCCAAGATGACTTCCATAATTTTCAGATAAAGAAACTTCAAAACCAAGGGATATATATTTTTTGGCAATCTCAGGGGTAATTGCTATTCTTTTTTCAATTTTTTGATTTTCTAGAATAGAAGCAATTTTCATACATTAATATTATAGTAAAAATATTGCCATTAAAACTAAAACACTAATAACCGCGACAGTTCCCCACAACACAAATTTAGTAAAATTGCTCCAAGTGTTCTTATGGTTCTCATCATCCATAAAACTTACTTTTGTCTTGCTTTAAATTTTGGATTTACTTTGTTGATGACGTATACTCTTCCTCTTCTTCTGACGAGCTTAGAATTTAGGTCTCTTTTTTTTATAGATTTTAAAGAACTTTTTATTTTCATAATTTTATCTTTTAATAAACGAACTGATATAATCTTTCAAACTTAATTTACCATATTTTCGAATTATTTTGTTGTTTTTAGACATATTCGTTAAAGCCGATGCGTATCTTTCACCTGGTCTAGGGGGTAACAAAGTAATTTTAGCTTTAAACATCTTGGCAACCTCCATAATAGTATAAGATTTTTTGTTTGTGATACTATAATAAGCATTTTTATTGTCTTTCCATGCCTGATAACAAATCTCCACTGTATCAGAAATATGTGTAAAGCGTCTTGACTGACTACCTGGTTTAACGACAGTAATAGGTTTTTTGTTTAAAAATTGATCTTCAAATATTCCTATCACTGTAGCCATTTCACCTTTTTTTATCTGTTTATCTCCATATACATTATAGAAAAAAATTATTTCAAACTTAAAATTAAACCAAAGTTTTAAATTTTCCAATAATTCTATATTTTTAGATTTTGTGAATGCATAAGGTGAAAGATTTTTATCCTGCCCATCCTTGCCTAGAGCTGCAGAAGTTGCTGAATAAATTAATTTAATATTATTGTCTAAACAAAATTTAAAAACTGCTTTACTACCTATAGAGTTTGACTCATAACATTTGTCAAAATTTTTAAAACTTTGAAAAATCCTTGAAAACTCACCAAAATGAAAAAGAGATTTTATTTTTTTTTTATATTTAAGTAAAATTTTATCTATATTAACAGTGTTACCTTTAATATATTTTATTCTATTTGATTTTATGTGGTTTTTTTTTGTACTACTCGAATAATTATCTAAACTAAAAATAGTATATTTAGTATTTTTTAATAAATAATTAATTAAGTTTGACCCAACAAAGCCTGCACCACCAGTGACAATTATTATATTTTTCATTAGAATGCCTGGCAATGTCCTACTCTTCCGTGTCTTAAGACAAAGTACCATTGGCGCTAAAGGGCTTAACTTCCGAGTTCGGAATGGGATCGGGTGTAACACCTATGCAATAATCACCAGGCATGAGGTTTATAGTTTTACTTTTGTATTTTGTAAAGGAATTGTTTTAATAATATTTTGAAAAAAAAGGCTATAATTTAAGCAATTATTTGTAAAATTTTTCCTCATGTATTTAAGTTAATCAATGGTGTTTATGTGATCCCTTAAAATTTTTGCAACAAATTTATTACCCTCTATGTTCAAATGACCATCACACTCATGTTGTAATTTTTTATAATTATCTATTTTTTTTATGTGATCATGAATATTCACAAGGTGAAGATTGTATTTTTTATTTTTCTGTAATTTATTCAATTCTTTATACCATTTTTGAGTACCTAAATTATTCTTGCTATTATTGATTCTTTTTAAGTCCTCTATCGTAGGAAAGATTAACAATAATACAAATTTGTTATTATTTACTTTGAGCATTTCCTCTAAGAAAAATAGAGCTGCCTCTTGTTGTTCAATAGTAGAGTCAAAATAACCTGAGTAATGTGTTTTTGTTTTGTAGTCATCGAAATATTTAAATGATTTATAAATATTAAACGACCATAAAGAATAAGAAAGTATATATTTTAGTTGATCTTTTAAATTTACTCTTGATCTATATTTCCAAACATCTCTCTTAATTGCATTTTTTGGGATAAAGTAATCAAATTTATTATTATCCAGTTTGACATAGTAAGGCCTATATCTTTCTACTTTCTTTTTTTTATCAAGAAAATTCCAATTATTTTTAAGCCAATAATCATAATCATTTTCGTGAAAATCATTTGCTGGTAAAAAAGAAATTATGAGACCATCATGTTCATAATTATTTGCTAAATTTTCATACAGTAAATAATATTGAAGAGGCCCAAAAGCGCCAGAGGTACCAAAGTTATATATTTCATAATCTGTAAATTTTTCTAAATATGAGTCAATTGTGTGCTCATTAGATACACCATAGCCTTCAACAAACGAGTCACCAATAAATAATAATCTTTTTTTTTTATTTTTCTTTATTGAAAATTTTTCATCTTTAGCACCTATTTCATTTGAAAAATATCTTACATCGAAACATTCCCTAATATGTCTTACATTAATATTCTTTTTATGCCAGGCACCCCACAAATTTTTTTCATTCTTAAAAGAATGGTATGTAGACTTAGAATATAGTTCAGGAGTTGTGTTAAAAGGAAGTAAATTGAAATAACTGAAAAAAAAACTAAAGAGTTCAATAGTAATTCCAGTAAAAAATAAAATTAATATAGTTTTTTTTAAATTCATTTAAGTATTTATTTTCAACTATTAACAGAGTATGTAACGATATTCAAAATGATTAAAATAATAAAAAGATTTATAAGGTTTATTTTAGATAACATTAGTAAAAAAAAAATTACTAGAGTCTTCCAAAATGGTTTTGAATTCGAAATAGTTACTAAAGATAAATTAGGTGAGGAGTGGAATTTAATTAATGATTATGAATATTCTGAATTTCAAATATTTAAAAAAATTAAAACTCAACAAATTCACAAAGTATTTTATTTTGGTGCACACCAGTGTGTAATACCAATTAAAATACACAAAATTTTTTTAAAAGAAGCTAGTTTTTTTTGCTTTGAGGCAATAAATAAAAATTTTTTAATTTGTAAAGAAAATATAAAAATAAATAATTGTGAAAATAAAGTTCAAGTATTTAACGAAGCATTATCGACTGTTAATGGATTTGATTATTTTGATCCAATAAGTTTAAATTCATATAAAATAAAAAAAAATTTTTTTTCAACAAAAGTTAAGTCCTCAGATTTAGAAACAATATCAAACAAATATGGTAAAGGTGAACTTTTTTACTTTGATATAGAGGGCTTAGAGGGATGTGTGCTTGAGAAAAGTATTAAATTTTTAAAAACATGGAAAAATAATATCTTCATTGAAGCTCATGGAACTGATTATACTGAAAGATATGGTCACTCAAATAAAAAGTTGTATAAATTACTAACAGATAATGGGTATGAGTTTTTTAAATTAAAAGATGATTATCTTAAAAGTGATGAAAAATTTATTAAAATTACAAGTTCTGATCAAATACCCGAAAAAAGATTTTACTGTTTTGCCCACAATTAATTTAAACAAATTTTATTCTTAAAAAAAATTTGCAAATAAATAGAAATGATCTTAAAAGTTCATTTTAAAATTCTTATGAAAAAATTTTATAATCAAAACGACATTTTTGAAATAGTTCAGAACTTAGAAAAAGAAATTAAGTTTATGAAAAATAAAAATATTTTACTTTTGGGACATAATGGTTTTTTGGGAAAATACTTTGTCAAAATTTTTGATCAAATCATAAGTGATAAAAAAATTAATTTAAAAGTTGACTGTTATGATAACTATATTTCCTCATCTAGTTTGAATAAACAAAAAATATTGAACAAAGATAAAATCAAACTTTATAAAGCTAATGTTTCAAATCATAAATTTAAAAAAAAATATGATATAATTATTTTTTTAGCAGGTATAGCTAGTCCTTTTATTTATAAAAAATATCCACTAGAAACTTTATCTGTATCTTATGATGGAGTACTAAATTTAATATCAAAAGCTAAGAAAGATAAATCGAAATTTATTTTTTTTAGCTCAAGTGAAATCTATGGTAATCCTGATAAAAAAAACTTACCTACTAAAGAGAGTTATTATGGCAATGTAAACTCTTTTGGTCCAAGATCTTGTTATGATGAGGGTAAAAGAGTTGGTGAGACTCTATGCTATATTTATAACAAATATTATAATTGCGAAATAAAAATTATAAGACCATTTAATGTATTTGGTCCATTAATGGATAAAAATGATTATAGAATAATTCCAAATATAATAAAAAAAATTAACTCAAAAAAAAAAATATTAATTCACGGTGATGGAAAACAAACAAGAACTTTTTGTTACATAACAGATGCTATAACAGGATTTTTGAAAGTAACCTTTAGAAAAGACAAAAATCTTATTTATAATATTGGAAATCCAACAAATGAAATTAGTATGATTAATTTAGTGAATACTTTTGATAAGATTTTAAATAAAAAAAATAAATTTTTGCTAATTTCATATCCTAGTCACTATCCTGCAGATGAGCCAAGACGTAGATGCCCAAATATAAATTTAGCAATTAAAAATTTGGATTATTATCCTAAAGTATCTGTTAAAGAGGGAATTGAAAGGGTTTTGAAATTTAATAAAATAATTGAATAATAGTGATTCAAAAAAAAAAAATTGTAATATTTGCCTATGGATTTATGGGCAAATACGCCTACGAGAGTTTTTTAAAAAATAAAAATTTTCAAATTAAGGGAGTCATTCTACCAAATAAAAATTCTCTATATTCTACAAGTATAATTCAAAAAAAAATAAGTGCTGATATAAAAGTCTTAAATAGCGACAATAAAGAAAAAATTTATAATTTTATTAAATTCATTGCTCCTGATCTAGTAATAGTTTCTACGTTCAATAAAATATTAAATAGTAGAATTTTAAATCTTTCAAAATTTCTTAATATTCACCATGGTAAGCTACCAAAACAAAAAGGTAGGGCTAGTATCAATTGGGCTTTAATCATGGGAAGAAATGAAATCTATATAACAATACATGAAATTAATTCAAAGTTAGATGCAGGCAAAATAATTAAACAAAAAAAAATCAAAATAAATGAAAAAGATAATTATGTATCAATTCAAAAAAAAATTAATTTATTTTTAAAATATAATTTAACGATTATTTTAGAGAAATATTTATTGAATAAAATTAATCTTAAAAAAAATTTAAAAAAAGACGAAACATGGAATGCCAGCAGAAATCCTGAAGATGGTATGATAAATTTCTTTGATAAAAGAAAAAAAGTAATTAATCTTATAAAAGGTTTGGCAAATGAAAATTTTGGAGCATATTGTTTTTTAAAGGAAAAAAAAATTATAGTTATTGATGCAAAAACAAATAATATGAAATTTGAGGGAGTAATTCCTGGTAGAGTAACTAAAATACATAAAAATGGTTCGATTGAATGCCTATGTTCTGATGGACCAATAATCATTAAAAAGATTATGTATAAAAAAAAAATGATTAAACCCTCTCTTCTAATCAAAAGTACAAGGGATACACTTTTAAATGATTAATAAAAAAATATCTTTTGTAAATTTAAATAGATTAAACAATAGATATAAAAAAATATTTTTAAAGATAGTTGATAAAAGTATTGATAATTCAAACTATATAAAGGGACTAGAGAATCTTAAATTTGAACAAGCCTTATGTAAAAAATTTAAATGTAAATATGCTTTAACAGTAAACTCAGGAACTGATGCTTTAATTGTTGCAATTAAATCTTTTAATTTTAAAAAAGGTGACGAAGTTATTATGACTGCCAACACATGGATTAGCGCAGCTTACGCTGTTGCAATGAATAATGCGACACCAGTTTTTGTAGATATTAATGATAAAAACTTTCAAATGGATATTGATTCATTTAAAAAAAAAATTACAAAGAAAACAAAGGCATGTGTAATTACTCATCTGTATGGATTTCCAAACGAGATGGATGAAATACTTAAAATTTGCAGAAAATATAAAATTAAGATAATTGAAGATTTGGCACAATCTCATTTAGCCTCTTATAAAAAAAAACTTGTAGGAACTTTTGGTGACATATCAATATTAAGCTTTTATCCAAGTAAAAACTTGGGCGCGTTAGGTGACGGAGGTGCGATAATTACAAATAACAAAAAAAAAATTCTTGAATGTAAAATGTATGCCAACTATGGATCTATAAATTTTAAAGATCCCAATCATAAAATTATTGGAATTAATACAAGAATGGATGAAATTCAAGCTGCATTCTTATATGAAAAATTAAAGGACTTAAATAATGACACAAACGAGAGAATTAAAATTGCAAAAAAATATGATTTTTATTGTGATAAATTAAATATTAAAAGAATTGAAAATAAAAAAAATCATAAAAATGTTTACCACTTATATCCAATAATTATTAAAAATCGTGACTCGATAAAAAAAAAACTTGAGAAATTTAATATTTCAACACAAATACATTATAAGATACCAATACATCTACAGAGAGCTTTTAGATATCTTAAGTATAAAAGAAACTCATTACCAGTAACTGAAAAACTCTCAAAGAAATTATTGTCACTTCCTTTTTATGTTGGGATAAAAAATAGTGAAATAAAGAAAATTTTTTTTACCCTTAAAAAATTATTAAAATAATTTTTTTTTGCTAAATTTTTTTATAAAATTTGAAGAATATAAATCCCTAATATTTACAAAGAATTGAAATTTACTTGAATTATCATCTTTAATTTCCTTAAACATATTCCATGCAAAAATAATAACGCACTTTTGTTTTTTTAATTTTTTTTTTGAAATAATCTTAACCCCTGTTCCTGGTATATATTTACCAACTTTTAATGAATTATCATCTATTACATTGGCAATAAGTTCACTATTTAAGCCAAAAAAATTCATAGAAACAGTAGCTTTAGCTGATGCACCGTAGCCATATAATTTTCCATATTTTTTTTTCAACCAACTTATATTTTTTAAAACATTATCTTTCTTTTTATCTAAATTTTTTTGATAATTAAGATAACTTTTTTTGTTAGTAACTTTAAATATATTTTCTTCTTTTAAAATTTGACTAACAGTTTTATTAACTTTAATTTTTAAATTTTTTGATACATAAACTCGTAGAGAGCCACCATGAGTATCAATTTTTTCAACATTAAAAATTTTGCAATTATGGTTTTGCATAAAATTATTTAATGATGTTAATGTCCAATAATTTGTATGTTCATGATATATATTATCAAATGAGTAATCTTTCATTGTTTTAAGAAAATATTGTACTTCAATGATAATTGATCCTTTTTTTTTAATTGAATTTTTCATTGCTAAAAATAATTCATTTAGATCATCATTGTGAGCAAAAACATTTGATGCAAGAATCAAGTCAGCTTTATTTCTTAACTTTGATGTATTTTTTAAATTAAAAAATTCATTATTTGTTTTAATACCCAATTTTTTACTCTCTTTAGAAAGTTTTTTTGACGGCTCAAACCCTACAATTTTTTTAAAGCCTAGTTTTTTAAAAGGCAATAACCCGATACCATCATTACTTCCTACATCAATGATTAAACTTGTGTTTTTTTTTAATTTAAAAAAATTTATATAATTTGATGCTGCTTCATTAAAATGGTTTATAAACTTTTTACTAATTGATGATTTATAAATATAATTAGAATAAATTTTTTTATAATTTGATGTTGTAGATAATTGAGCATTATAACAGTTATCACAAATATTAATTTCTAATGGATAAAAAAATTTATCTTTATTTTTATCCTTTAATAAATTATTTGGATGTGGTTGAAAACCTAATGAAACAAATCTAAAAAAGTTACTCTCATTACAAACTCTGCAATTGAGTTTATAATTATCTACAAGATAATTTTTTTCATAATTATTAATAAGTTGATATGGGATAGTATGAGTTTTACCATAATTCTTATGTTCTCTTTCACCATTCACTAAATTTAAAAAAATACTATCTTTTGTAAAAACCATAGTATGGGCAACATTGGGTTGTGTCATAATTAAATCACCAGGTTGAACAACATGAGTTATTTTTTTTGAGTTTTTATTTAATAAATCTTTATAAACACTTACATATTGACCTTTAATTAAAAGACATTTTTGTTGTTGGACAGGATGATAATGATTAGATCTCATTGTGCCTTTTTTAGAAGTGATTGTAGCAATTAAGTTTATTTTTTCATTTAATTTGAAATTATTTATTTCACCTCTGCTATCAATATAAGGGTTACTACTAGTGACAATATATTCATGATCTAATTTTTTTTTCATATTATGCTCACTTAATATACAAATTTTTTTATTCCTAGCATCTTATAAAAGATTTTCTTTGTTAGCTTAATTGTGTTTAATATCAATATCTTAAATTTTAATATAAATTTATCTGTATTATTAAATGTAAATATCTTCTTATTATTGTCATTTGCAATTAATTCAAAATAGCTTTCTACTCTTTTTACAAATATCTTATTTGAATAATAATTTTGATATGTTTTAAATGCATTCTTTCTTATCTTAATCATATTATGTTTATTCTTTTTTAAGTATTTTATTGTTTTATCAATATTTTTTCTATCTACTTTAATGTAATTATATCCATTTTTTAATTTATTTTTTTTTTCATAATAAATTTTATCACATACCATAACGCACCCATAATACATACATTCAAGATGTTTTATTAAAGGAATATTAAGATCCGTAGTATCGGTTATCATAAAATGAGATTGAGATAAAAGTTTCAAATATTTTGTACCAAAATATTTTTTTTTGTCGTCAATATTATATTTATAACCTGGATGTCCAGCAGTTATAATTTTATTATTTTTGATGGCATAGTTACTTTTAAGCACATTTTCAAAAAATAATCTATTAGGATAAAATTTTATTTCTTTTTCACCTAAACTAACGAAATCATATTTTTTTTTATTTTTTTTTATTTTTGGATATTCTGGAATTGTTCTAACATATGAAAAAAATTTAACATTTTTTTTTGTAAAATCTGATAAAAATTTTTTATTAATCTCTGGTGGTGCATAATGATTTAAAACAACCGACAATGCATACTTAATATCAAATTTTTTAAAAATATATTCCCATTCATATTTATTTATAATCCAAAAATCTCCTAACAAAAGTACTTTAGGAATATTGACTTTATGAAGATTAATTGGAAAGTAATCAAATTTTTTTTTATAAAAATTTTTTGGAAAATGATCGAATTTATATTTTCCTAGTAAATCTTGTTGAGATTGGCATATATAGATAATATCAAAAAATATTTTTTTTGTTTTATATTTTTTTATTACTTCCAAAATATCATTTGTTTCTAAATCATATCCAGGACCCCAAAAAAAATATTTGCATCTACCTTTATTTCTTAACAATTGATGTTCATTAAAAAGTGTTTCATATGTCCATCCTTTTTGATTGTGTGAAATAACTAAAATATTTATCATCAGTTTGTTAAATTTTGTTTAAATATAAAAAGATTGTTTTTAATTATATTAATTTTTATTTACATTCAATTATATGCTCACCTTAAATATCAAATATATTGATTTATTTTTTTACTGTAAAAATAGCAACTTATGTCATATTACTATTGTAATTTAGCATTTATTTATGAAAAAATTATTATCAACTAATCGAAGTTTTGGACTTTTGCTTTCAGCAATTTTATTAATCATTGGATTGTATCTGCATGGTTTAAAATTAACTAATCTAATTTTAATCTCAATAATTACTTTATTTTTATCTTTAGTAGTTCCTAATATTTATAAAATTCCTAATAAATTATGGATTAAATTCGGTTTGCTGTTAGGTAAAATTATAAATCCAATAATTTGTATTTTTCTTTATTTTTTTGTTGTAGGTCCAACTAAAATTATTTTAGATGTATTTAGAGTAAAATTAATTTATAAAACTAAACAAATTAAATTAGAATCATATTGGATTAAAAGAGAAAAAAATCATTATCAAAACTTTAATACTCAATTTTAAATGGACTTCCTTATAGAGCTTATAAAATATTTTAAAACTAGAAAAAAGTACTGGCTTTTGCCAATGATAATAATCTTCTTAATTTTTGGTGGTTTAATATTTCTTACACAAGGAACTGTTTTCGCGCCATTTATTTATACTGTTTTTTAATTGAAATATATTTTAGGCATCTCCTGTTTTTATCATGATAGCGCTGCTTCTATAATTAAAGATGGAAAAATTATTGCTTGTGCACAAGAGGAAAGGTTTACTAGAATTAAACATGACTCTAGTTTTCCATTTCATTCTATAAAATTTTGTCTTAACTATTGTAAAATTAATTTATCTGACCTTGATAAAATTATATTCTATGAAAAACCCTTAATAAAATTTGAAAGACTCTTAGAAACATACGTATCTTTTTTTCCAAGAGGCTTAAAATCATTCATTTTATCTTTTCCTGTTTGGATTAAAGAAAAGTTATTTCAAAAAAAAATTATTTTTACTAATCTTAAAAAAATAGATAAAAAAATTAAAATTAATAAAATCAAATTTTGTGAACATCATTTAAGCCATGCAGCTAGTGCTTTTTTTCCTTCCCCCTTTAAAGAAGCAATCGTTTTAACTGCAGATGGAGTGGGGGAATGGGCTACTACCACTGTTGCAATTGGAAATGATAATAATCTTCGTGTTATAAAAGAAATAAATTTTCCACACTCTTTGGGTCTCCTTTATTCAGCTTTTACCTATTATACGGGATTCAAAGTAAATAGCGGTGAATATAAATTGATGGGATTAGCTCCCTATGGAAATCCTATTTATGAAGAAAAGATTATTCAAAATTTAATTGATGTAAAAAACGATGGATCATTCAATTTAGACCAAAGTTTTTTTAACTATGCAACTGGAACAACAATGACAAATCAAAAATTTCATAATTTATTTGGGGAAAAACCCAGAGACCCAAAGATAGATAAATTAACCCAATTTCATATGGATATAGCTGCATCAATTCAAAAAGTAACTGAAGATATAATGTTAAAAATTTCTATTTCATTAAAAAAAGAATTTAATATTGAGAATTTATGTCTTGCAGGTGGTGTTGCTCTTAACTGTGTTGCAAATGGAATATTACTAAAAAAAAATATTTTTAAAAATATATGGGTACAGCCTGCATCTGGTGATGCGGGTGGTTCATTAGGTGCTGCTTTGGCATTATGGCATATTGACTTAAAAAAACAAAGAGAAGTAAACCCCAAAGATAGTATGAGTGGGTCTTATTTAGGACCCGAATATAACCAGGATGAAATTGAAAAATATTTAAAAGATGCTGGAGCAATTTTTAAAATATTAGATGAAGATGCTTTGATCGAACAAACAGTAACTGATTTATCAAATAAAATGGCTATTGGATGGTTTCAAGGAAGAATGGAATTTGGACCAAGAGCATTAGGTGGCAGATCAATTTTAGGTGATCCAAGATCTTCGGAAATGCAAAAAAACTTAAATTTAAAAGTTAAATATCGAGAGAGTTTTAGACCATTTGCACCTTCTGTATTAGAAGATCATGCTTCTGAGTGGTTTGATTTAAATACAAATAGTCCCTATATGTTAATGGTTGCAAAAATAAACTCTAACAAAAAAATTAAGATGACCGAAGAAGAGGAAAAATTATTCGGTATAGATAAGTTAAATATAAAAAGATCAGAGATTCCAGCAATAACCCATGTTGATTATACGTCAAGAATACAAACTGTCCAAAAAAAAACTAATCCAAAATACTACAAATTATTAAATTCATTTTATAATAAAACTGGCTGTCCTGTTTTAGTAAATACTTCATTTAATGTGAGGGGTGAGCCAATTGTAAATACACCACTAGATGCTTTTAATTGTTTTATGGGAACAGAGTTGGACAGACTTGTAGTTGGAAACTGTTATTTAGTTAAGAATGAACAAAATCAATCATTAAAAAAAGATTACACAAATGAATTTGAACTTGATTAATTAATGAAATGTCAGAATTTTTTGAAGAAAATAAATTTTCATAATAAATTAATAATCTTAATTAGTATTCTAATTTCATTATTTTTTGTAGAGCTTTTATTATATTTTGATAATAAAAATTTTTATGAACCTATTTATTTTAAAAAAAAAATTGGTGGTAAAATTTTTAAATTGAGTTCAGTTGAAATAAGTCAAAGTGAATTAAGTCAATTTGTATTTTTTGGCGACTCTTTTATGATGGGTAAAAAATGTGGAAATAAAAAAAGTTTACCTTCTTTATTTTCCAAAGATTTTAAAAATAAATATGGTGTAATTAATTTTGGACAACCTGGTCTTAATGCTATTCAAATTTACTCAAATATTAAAATATTTTTAGAAAATGAAGAAAAACCCAAAAAAATAATTATAGGACTATATTCAAATGATATACATATGGATAAATCTTACTGTGATTTTATTAACGACATAAAAAAAAATAACTTATTTAGCAAAAAAGATATTGAAGAATTGGAATTATTTTGCTCAAAAAATAAATATATTGATAAACTTACTAAGCCAGATTGGCATAAATTTGGAATTACACAATTAATTAATGAGTCAATTGTAAAATTATTAACAATATTCAAAATTAATAAATTCAATTCTAGAAATAAATTTTATAATGACCTAAGAAATTTAGATTCCTTAGAAAATAAACTTTTAAGATACTCAATTATTAAAATAAGTGAAATTTTAGAAAATTATAATGTAAAAAGTTTTTTATTTTTTTTTCCAAATGCAGAAAATTTAAACTTAGATTCAGATATCTCTAAATCATATAATTTTATATCAAAGAAACTTAGTGACAATTTTAATATAACTGTATTTAACGGATATAAATTTTTTAATTTGAATTATAATAAGTCAATGACAGCCTCTCTTTTAGATAAACATTCTGACTGTCGATATTATGAAATCATACATGAATATTTAAAAAAAAATGAATCATTTTTTAGAATAAGTAATAAATAATCTTATTAATTAAAATTAATCATATAACTTAACTAATAATAGTGAATTAGAAGGAAAAAATTATTTTAAAATTTTAATCTTTGATACTTTAGATTTAATTTAATTGAAAAATATTTTAAATAAAAAAGTAAATCTATAATAAAAAAAAATATTGAAATGATAATAAACAAACTAATTAAATCGCCTACTGAAAAATTTTTAATTAAATACACGCATATTAAACATAAACTTAAAAATAAAAATTTTATAAATAAATGTTTTGCAGTTTTAATGATCAATCTATTAGAAAGATTAAAAGAAATACTAAAAATCATACAAAAACTGCATATTTTCATCACTAACTGTCGATCTACATCTAATTTAGGAAAAAATATTTTATCTATGGGTTGTAAATAGAAAAAATAAAAAAACAGAATAATTAGGTTAATTAAAAAATTTAATATTATTATTTTATGAAATTCAGCTGCAGACTTTAAGCTAAGTTTGTAAATATATGGCATTACAAATAATGAACTAAGTATCAATACTTTACCATAAAGACTAGCTATGTAATATTCATTTGATACTTTTATATCTATACTCCTTGAAAGTAAAATATCTAAATTTAGTACCAAGCTTATTATTATAATTGATAAAAAATTATTAAAAAACTCTTTTTTTAAAAAAAAATTATTTTTCCAAAACTTTAAATATTGCTTTTTAAAAGTAAAATTTGGATACGTTAGATATAAAAAACTTAAAATATAAACAAAAAGTATGTGATTAAAATTTATTTTTTTATAGAATAATAAAATACATATAATCAAAATTACTCGTATCAAAAAAGGTAAAAAACTATTTAATGAATAAGCTTCATATCTCCTATCTTTCAAAAATTTTGAAATATTCAAGGTGTATATCGAATAAATAAAGATTGTGAGTATTAAATAGTATAAATCGTTTTTATTTAATTTAAGTAAATCTTGTAAATTTAAAACATCATAACTAAAAAAATTAATCAGAATTAAAATAAAGGTAACAATTAAAAAAAAGAAGAATATCTTATTTATTTGATTTATATATTCTTTAAAATCTAATCTAGAGAGGCTAATTGAAATAGAGCTCATTGGTATCATAAAAATATTTAAAATTGCAACAAAACCAGTAAATTTATAAAAGTTTTTCATATCAAGTTGATCAAAACTGATAATGATTAAAATATAAGTGAAAATAATAGATAAGAAGTTAAAAAAATAAATTAAAAAATTTTTTTTTAAAAATTTATAAGAAAAGTTCATTAATATCGATTAAATTAAGCTAATTTTTTATTATATCAATTTTTAATATCATCTTTATCATTAGCAAATTTATTTGATAAATTTTCTTGAATTATAAATAGATAATTAGTTTTATCATACTTACTACCTAGTGACTTATCTTCGTTAAAAGTTAAAATGGGTATGTTGAGTAAAATTAAGATTAATAAAGTTAAAAATTCTTTAAAATTATTTTCTGTTTTTCCACTCATTGTATTCCAAAATAATCTTATTCAATTTGCTATTTTTAAAATCTACTTTTGTAAGTTTCTTAATTTTTGTATTATTGGCAATAATACTAACAGGATCGCCTACTCTTTTCTTGCCAATGTGAACAATTAAATCATTATTTATTTTTTTTTTATATAAATTAACTATAGATTTAACAGACGTTCCTATTCCAGAGCCACAGTTAAGAACAAAATGTTTTATATTTTTTTCTTTTTTCTTTAAAATACGAGAGATTATCTCACTTATATCAGAAACATTTACATAATCTCTAATACAAGTACCATCTGGGGTATTGTAATTCTCTCCATTGATATAAAATTTACTACTTCTTAATAGAATATTAAATATATGTTTATATGAGCTATTAAAGGGTCCACAACCAATTTTAGTTTTTGCACCTGCTATATTGAAAAACCTGAGACTATAGGCATTAAAAAAATATTTCTGTGAATAATAATTTATTAATTTTTCACCCTCAAGTTTAGTTAAACCATAAGGTGATACTGGAGATACTGAAAAATTTTCATCTATTTTTTTTTTTGAGCCATTTCCATAAACTGCAGCAGATGAAGCTAATATAAATTTTTCAATATTTGTATTTTTAATATTTTCTAGAAATTTTTTTAATTCGATTACGTTATTTTTAAAATATTTTTTTGGATTTTTGACTGACTCTTCAGCATCAATATACGCTGCTAGATGTACAATTTTTTTAATTTTTTTTTTTTGGATATAATCTAAAACTATTTTTGAGGAAAAATTTTTTTTTATATGAAATAAATTTTTCCTCAAAAATTTTTTTCCATTACATAAATTATCAACTACAATTACTTTGTAATTATTTTTTAAAAGTAAATTTACTAAATATGTTCCAATATAACCAAATCCTCCAGTAATCAATATAGTTTCAGTTCTATTTGTTTTCATAAGATAATTTTCTTTTTATTTTTTTTCCATATATCGTTTCTAATTCATAAAGTTGGTTAAATTTTATACTTGTTAAGTGTAATATTTCTATTTTTTTATTAGGAAAGTCTTTTAAACAAAATTGATCATCATTATTGATTAATGGCATACAGTTTTTTACGAGATAATTATATTCTGTATGAAAAAAATTAACTAAATCCAAATTATTGTATATGATCTTATTTAAACTTGCTTGATCCATATTTAAACAGTAGTCATTTGATGAGCTCTCTACAATTTGCCTATATTCACCTGCCCATTTATCCCAAATTATACTTTCTTTAGGAATTGAAAAAACACCAGCATTTAAAATTGGTTTTTGAAATAATTTTGTAAATGACTCTTTATCAAAATATCTTTTAAAATTTTTATATGACCATCCGTTTGGTTGATAAATGTTATAAAATATTTTTTTGAAAGAATATTTTTCTCTTCTTGCTTCATAATTTATATCCAACTCAGGAATAATGCTCATTTTGCCAGTTTCAGCGACAGATGCAAAATCATTTATAAACTTATTGTCTTGAACCCAAGTATCTGCATCTAACCAAATATAATTATCATAACCTGGAAAATAATTTTTTAAGAATGGTCTAATAGTTAATATTTTTTTCCATTCTTTGGTTGGAAATGAAAAACTAAAATTCCAGCCAGGTTCCACAATTCTTTTTGTTTTATCTGATATTTTTTTAAGATTATCTTTATCAACAGATATATTTACAAAACATAAATCCGCATAATCTAGACTATTAGTATCAATCAGTGAATTATATAGATTGAGGAATTGATCAAAATAATTATTATCACATCCACTTATAATTGCTGTTTTCATTAATATTTATTAGGAGTGTATATATGAAATCATATAAAAAAAATCTAATTTTTTTATTTTAATGAGAATAGATCATGCAGCTATACTTGCTGGAGGTTTTGGTAAAAGATTAGGAAATATTACCAAAAAAACTCCAAAGCCATTATTAAAAATAAATAATCTCGAATTTATTAAATATTTAATTTTTGATTTAGTTATAAATGGTTTTAGAAAAATTATAATACTCACACATTATAAAGATGAATTGTTTAAAAAAGAATTAAATGATTTAAAAATTTTGAATGTTAAAATAATTTGTCTAAAGGAAAAAAAACCACTAGGCACAGGTGGTTCGATTGCTCAATTAAAAAAGTTTAATAAAGATTTTTTAGTATTAAATGGTGATAGTTATACAAAATTTAATTACAAAAAATTTATATCAATAAAAAAATCTAGATTAGCAAAAATTTTAGTAGTTAAGAATAATAATTATAAATCAAATAAAAAATTGAATAATTTAAAAATTAGTAAAAGCTCAAAAATACTATTTTCAAATAACAAAGGTTTTATGAATGCTGGCATATATATTTTCAAAAAAGAAGCACTAAATTCATTTAAGATAAAAAAAAATTCACTAGAAGATGACTTGCTTCCTCTATTGATTAAAAAAGATTTAGTTGAAGGATATGTATCTAAAAATGATTTTATTGA
>Ga0209335_10002148_pt1 | contig 21246 bp, 21 predicted proteins | sample COG_09_FD_184753 | JGI IMG/M metagenome (GOLD analysis project Ga0209335, IMG submission 184753) | Pelagic Microbial community sample from North Sea - COGITO 998_met_09 (SPAdes) (version 2) | ecosystem: Environmental > Aquatic > Marine > Neritic zone/Coastal water | place: Helgoland, sampling...
CGAAACCCACAGCGACGACGGAACCGATGACGCCCCGGCGTTGGATGATTTAAGCCTGGGTGATCCTGCAAATACCGAAGTCACAAAAGACTTTGATGCGGACATGGCCGGGCAATTTGAAGATGGGTCGATCACCGCGGGCGCGGGCTCAAGCGTCCCCGCTGATCGCGGCATCGATGACAGTCTGCCGGGTCTTGAAGAAACATTATCTGAAACCGTATCGCTACGGACCCATCTGAACACACAATTAGGTTTGGTCGTCGATCATCCCACTGACGCTGTGATCGGAACGTGTCTGATCGATTCCCTGGATGAAGCTGGATACTTAACCGAGCCATTGGATTTAATCGCCGAAGGCCTGGGTGCAGACGAAGCCGACGTCGAACGCGTGCTGGGCATTGTGCAAACGTTTGAGCCGACCGGTGTGTTTGCCCGCGATTTGGCAGAATGCTTGGCGTTGCAGCTTCGCGAGAAAGACCGCTTTGATCCGGCGATGGAAACGTTTATCGATAATTTGGAGATGGTGGCTGCGCGCGAGTTCACCAAACTCGCCGCCCTTTGTGGGCTCGACGCCGACGAGATCCCCGACATGCTGGCAGAAATCCGTGAACTTGATCCAAAGCCGGGGATGAGTTTCACCGGTGATGCGGCCGAGGTCGTGGTGCCTGATGTGTTGATGGTGCCGCACCCCAAGGGGGGCTGGTATATCGAACTGAACAGCGACACCTTACCCCGCGTTCTGGTCAACACGACCTATCATGCGCATGTTCAAAAGCAGCCGATGAGTGCCGCCGACAAAAAATATATGGCAGAGCAATACCAATCGGCAAACTGGCTGGTGCGGGCCCTGCATCAACGCGCGACAACAATCTTGAAAGTGTCCACCGAGCTGGCCCGTCAGCAAGACGCGTTTTTCAAAAAAGGTGTGAAGTTCCTAAAACCCTTGGTGCTGCGTGACGTCGCTGATGTCATCGAAATGCACGAAAGCACGGTCAGCCGGGTGACATCGAATAAATACATCCACACGCCCCGGGGTACGTTTGAGCTCAAATATTTTTTCACATCATCCATCGCGGCCATGGATGGGGGCGAGGCATTCTCGGCCGAATCGGTAAAAGCACGTTTGAAAGAATTGGTCGACGCCGAGGACCCTAAGAAAATTTTGTCCGATGATAAGTTGGTAAAAATTTTATCGGGTGAGGGCTTTGATATCGCACGCCGAACCGTCGCAAAGTACCGCGAGGCCTTGGGTATAGGGTCATCCGTCAGCCGCCGAAAGGCCAAAGCGCCGCCTAAATAAGCATGAAAATAAGGGTAAATACTCACAGATTTACCCCCAGTTTTGGTGGCATCCGCTTGAAAAAAAGAGTATGGTGAAGTTATGAATACGCTTCGACCATTGACTTCCGGGAGCAGCGAAATTAGGTTCCCGCTCAATCACGAAATCATGATTTTTACGTCATGCTGCATAAGCGGCAATTTCTGTGTTACTGGTTAAAATGATAATAAAAACAGGTGCTTAGCGAGTATGGATATTTCGGTTTCCGGAAAACAGGTTGATGTCGGCGATGCCTTTCGCATTCACGCCGAAGATGAGCTTACCGATGCGGTCACAAAATACTTTGAAAAAGCGATCAACGCGACTGTCTTGCTGAGCAAGCATGGCTCGTCGATGCACGTTGATATTTCGGTACACCCCGGCCCGCGTGGCTTGATTGTTCAAGGTCATGGCGACGCCGACGAGGCATATCCCGCATTTGATAAGGCGCTAGAGCGCATTAAAAAGCAGCTCCGCCGTTATAAGCGTCGTTTGGTTGACGATCATCGTCGTCGTGCTGGTGCTGATGAAGTTGTCGCAGCCCAACAATACGTCATTCAGTCCGAGCACCATGAAGAAGAAGTGCCAGAAGAACATCAGCAAATTATCGTCGCTGAAATGCAAACCGACATCTTGACCCTTTCGGTCAGCGAAGCGGTGATGCACATGGACTTGGCCAACGTGCCCGTGTTGATGTTCCAGAATGCGAAGACCGATACCTTGAGCGTGGTGTACCACCGTGAGGACGGCAATATTGGATGGATCGACCCATCGCCTGCGACTGGTGGTAAGTAAGCGATCCTTTTACGGGTTTTAAACTGAAATGACCGGGATTAACCGGCGCATAACAGGAAGAGTTTGATGGAACTGATCGAGTTAATCGACAGCGACAGTGTTGTTGCTAACCTTCGCGTTACCAGCAAAAAACAAGCGCTCCAGGATTTGGCGCGCCGGGCTGGTGAAATCACAAGCATTGACGAGCGTAAGATCTTTGATGTGTTGATGGAGCGTGAACGCCTTGGCACCACCGGTGTCGGCAGCGGCATCGCGATCCCGCACGGCAAGCTCAGCGAGCTTGAGAAAATCCGAGGCATTTTTGCGCGCCTGGAAAAACCCGTTGATTTCCAAGCCATCGACGATCATCCCGTGGATTTGATTTTTGTGCTGCTGGCCCCCGAAGGCGCCGGTGCAGGTCATCTAAAAGCGCTAGCCCGCGTGTCGCGTCTGTTGCGTGACGACGACATCTGCAAAAAACTCCGCGCGACGGCAGAATCCGATGCCCTGTTTGGCATCCTCAGCGAACCGCAAGAAAGCCGCGCCGCTTAACGCACTTTCGTTTATCCGCTTGGACAGCAGTCCGAACTGTCGCCTTGTTGAATCGGCGGGCACGGCACCGTGCCGTAGGAACAAAACACACAGCAATCACCGGGCTTTGGTCGCAGCACCGTTGCGCATGCTTTACAGTCATAGAAAAACTGACACGCATCGGTCGGCATCACTTCAATTTCGTGATGACCACAGGCGGGACACGTGATCGTCGATTTCAGTTCGACCGCAATCGCCATAGCGCAAATCCTGTCAAACCAATGAAGATGAAAAGCCCGGGCAGCAGCACAACATCGATAAAGCCGACCCAGGCCGATAGCCCGATGGCCGCGAACACGATCACCAAGACGGGCGTGAAGCAGCAGATCGCTAATATAATTGAGCCAACACTACCGACTGCCAACAGCTTCTGATCACGCTTTTTCTTCGCGGTAGGATGATCGGTTACGATGATAGTCCTCCCGCTTGAAATGATGCTTATCAAAAGCCGTGAATATACAGCCTACGATACACTAGTGTAGGTTTACGGGCATCAATTCGTGCTGCATCAGAAAACCATAGGCACTTGAACTGTCTGTCGCGGTCGCGATCTGCGCCCCATTGGCCGCAAAGATCCCATACCCAGCAGCACTTTCATGCTTAATCGGGCGGACGTAGGCGATGTGCCCAACCCCATAGTCGAGAAACGACGTCGCAGCAGATTCGATTTCGGCAATATCAGTCTTGTTTTGATCGATCATCATGAACCTCATATGTAGCGCCCAACACGTGGCACGCGGTTAGAGTTCGGTCGTCTGGTCTTTAAGCTTCGGCATCCATATCGATGGTTTGCGCCGAATTTTTAGCGGATTTAATTTCGATGCTTTTGATCTGTGGTTCTGGCACTTCTCGGTGCAGGTCCACGTTCAACAAGCCGTTGTCCAAGGTCGCACCGACAACGTCGATGCCTTCGGCCAGGATAAAGCTGCGCTGAAACTGTCGCGCCGCAATACCACGATGCACGAATACCCTGTGGTCGGCATCATCAATCTGTTTTCCACGGATCACCAATTGATTGTCTTCGATGGATACCGTCAGATCATCCATCGTAAACCCTGCAACCGCTAGCGTGATACGCAGATCGTTATCGCCCGTTTGTTCAATGTTGTAGGGCGGATAGCCCTCGGCCGATGCCTTTGCCGCGCGGTCAAGAATGCGCTCGAAGTGATCGAATCCAAGCATATGGGGGTTATTAAATAACGTCATCGTCGGTCTCCGGCCTCCCACATGGCGAGGCAATTTCTGGCCCCTGGGCGGAACAACCGCTCCGTGGGCACCGTTAAGCTGCATTCCTGTTCAGGCAATGCGTTACTTTATTAGATTTGGCGCGATTCTGATCCAAGTCAAGGTTTCGCCCGGGATATAAAGCCAGACCTATGACAGACCCATGACTGGCCCGTGACAGACCCGCAATCCCGCCTTAGGGTACTGAAAATCCAGACACTAGATGACGAGTACCAACCATGACCCAACCGCCACCGGCAGAGATCGGCGATGACATTGCTGATATCGACACCCCCGCCCTGATCGTTGATTTGGACGCGTTTGAGGCCAACGTCGCCAAGATGGCTGAGAATGTAAAAGAATTCGGCCTGCGGTTACGCGCGCACTCAAAAACCCACAAATGTTCCGAAATTGCGCGCCGCCAGGTTGCCGCCGGGGCCATTGGTGTGTGCTGTCAAAAAGTTGGTGAGGCCGAGGACATGGTCGCTGGCGGTGTCCAGGATGTCTATGTCTCAAACGAAGTCTGGGGTGCCAAGAAACTCGCACGATTGGCCGAACTGGCTAAAACCGCAACCATTTCCATATGCGTCGATGATGCGCAGAATGTTGGCGATTTGGGAACGGCTGCCCGCGCGGCGGGTGTCACCTTGAATGTTTATGTTGAGATCGATGTGGGTGCCGGGCGCTGTGGTGTAAATCCAGGCGAGGATGGTGCCGAGTTGGCCGCCGTGGTCGTCGCCGAAGAGGGTCTCAACTTCGCAGGTCTTCAAGCCTACCAAGGATCAGCCCAGCACATTCGCACCATCAACGAGCGCGGTGCCGCCATCGGCAATGCCTGCGATAACGTGAAACTGACGCTTGATGCGTTGGCAGCACGCGGCATTCAGGCCGACACCGTCACAGGTGCCGGTACCGGCAGTTTCCGGTTCGAAGCCAACAGCGGCCTGTATCACGAACTACAATGCGGATCGTATATTTTTATGGATGCCGATTACGCCCAGAACCAGGGTATGGACGGCGGCGCGTTTGATGAGTTCCGTCACAGCCTATACGTCCTGGCGACGGTGATGAGTGCCACCAAACCCGGCGGCGGCATCGTCGATGCGGGTCACAAGGCATTGGGCAATGACCAAGGCATGCCGTGGGTCGCCGATATTCCAGGTGCGACCTATGAGCGTCCATCCGATGATCATGGCAAAATTAACACCACCGAGGCTGCCCGCGAAGCGGTCCTGGGCGAGAAAATTCGCCTGATCCCCGGCCACTGCGACCCCACGGTCAACCTGTACGACTGGTATGTCGTGGTCCAAGAAGGCCGCGTTGTCGATCTGTGGGAAATTGGTGCCCGCGGCGCAACCCGCTAGGCCCAGGAAAAAAGACCATGGATACAGAAGACCGCGTGAATGAGTTGGAAATGGCATTGGCCCATCAGGACCAGACGATCACTGATTTAAGCGAGATGATCAATCAACAGTGGAAAGAGATCGAAAAACTGAGACGTGAGCTTGGACGGTTAGATGCGACCAAGGCCGATCTGCCCCCCGAGGAAGATCAAGCCCCGCCGCATTATTGATCAGCCATCAATCGGTCGCGTATTAGATAAGTTGAGCGGGCTTGTCCGGGAACGTCAAAAATACCCGCGTGCCCTGCCCAAACTCACTTTCAATGACAAGCGTTCCGCCTTGCAAGGCCATCAGCTTGGACGAAATCGACAACCCCAAACCCGTCCCCTGGTGGGTGAGGTTCACATTACCACGCGCCTGACCAAACGGTTCCAACACGCGTTCTAAATCTTTTTCAGCGATCCCCGATCCTGTGTCGGCCACTTCGACAATGGTCGCGTCGTCATCACCAGGCGTTGCTGTGACGGTAATCTTGCCATCCGCCGGCGTGTATTTATCCGCATTGGATATGATGTTGATCATGATCTGGCGAAACGCTTGTGGGTCAGTATAGATCGATGACAGTGCGGGCGGGATATCAACGATGAAGCGTCCGTCATTTGCATGATCGCCTATGGCCACCAGTTTGATGCATTCGTTAATGCTGGCGGTAAGATCAATGTCTTCAGCGTCCAGATTAAACTGCCCCGCTTCGATCTTGGACAGATCAAGGATGTCGTTGATGATCCCCAAAAGGTGGCTGCTGGAACGCTCAATGTCGCCGGCATATTCCAGATACTTCGGACTGGTGTGCTTCCCAAAGACCTCGACGAGCATGACCTGCGCGAAACCGATAATGGCGTTCAGCGGCGTGCGCAGCTCGTGGCTCATGGATGCCAGGAATTCGGACTTGGCCCGGTTGGCACGCTCTGCACTGTCCAGCGCCGCGCGGAGAACTTCATCAGCTTTGATTTTCTCAGAGATATCATCGGAAATACCCAACAGGTAAATCGGCTTCCCATCATCATCCGTGATCCGCACTTTACGTGTGTGATGATAAACATCGCCGCGCGATACCGTCGCCCGCAACTCCTCGGGTACATCCAAGTACCCAGATTCTTCCAGAACGGTCCGATCTTCGGCGATGAATTCCTAGCGTTTTCGGCATCAAAAAGATCACTGTCGGTTTTACCAATGACGTGATCACGCGATGCGCCCAGCAAACCTTCTCCCGCTTTGTTCAGACGTATATACCTAAGGTTTTCGGCATCTTTAACGAAGATCGTTGATGGGATATTTTCCAAAATCGATTCCAAGAACCGGCGCTGATCACGCAGATCTGCCTCGATCCGCTCACGGGTTGCGATCTCAGTCGAAAGGTCTTTCAAAAGAGTCTCGGCATTCTCGGCCATAGCGTTGAACGCTTGCTCCAATGACGACCATTCATCATTGCGACCCAACTGAATACGACCGCTGAAATTACCATCAGAAAAACCTTCGATGCCTTTTGTCATTTGCAATAGCGGGTGCTGGAAATGCCGACGAATCATTGTGATCATCACGATGGCAACCCCCACGATCACCACTATGGACAAAACAACTGCGATCACCCCGGTCATCGTGAAAATTTCATCGATCTCTTGACGTGATTTTTCGATCCGCTGTTCTGTTTCCTCGGAAAGTTCCCGCATTACGTAAAGCGTATTTGCCTTGGCCTCCGCCAATGTTTCATAGGAGTCGCCTTGTTTCGCGAGTGTTTGATATAAGGTGTCTGCGGCAGCACGATAGCGCATAACCAGTGTTGCGATCGCCCTGCCGTGATCGGCAATATTGGGCTCAGACGCCGTCAGTGACTGCAGACGCTGATACAAATCGTCAATCAGCCTCAGCACAATCGTGCGTTCCACCAGTGCACTACGCTCGACATAAGCTTCCTGGGCATGGCCGTGTTGGCGTTCGATCAGCAACATGGATTCACGGAATGCCGTGTTTAGTGCCAGCACCTGATCAATCCCATCTGTGCGATCCCCATTAAGGGTCGCATGGATTAACCAGTCGCTGATATCCGCTTCAAAGGCATCCAGTCGCATCCAAATTTGATCGGACAGCGATTGGCGCGTTTCCATATGTTGGGTGACCTGGCGAATGGATTGTAGAAAATCGTGGAGTGCTTTTTTGACGTCGCCCAAGGCTGCAACCAGCTTTGGGTTGTCGGTATGTTCGAGTGCTGCCGCATAATCCAATCCGAACCAGCTTTCATCGTTGCCCCAGGCTTTTTCGCGGCTAAAAAACGACCGATCGATCAGTTCAATATCTTTGAACAGTGCCGTGATCTCGCGGGACACCGCCGCGTTGTCGCTCAACGCCGACATCTGGGTTTCTGCAACGCCTGTCGCCAAGCTATGCAGTCGGGCGTTGGACACCAATACAATAGCCACCACGGCAGCCACCCCCAAAAACAACACCCCCGCAACCAGCAAAAGCTTGCTTCGGATTGTGTTCTTAGCACTCAGGGGTTGGGACGATGTCATTCAGTACATCAATCTTGCGTATTCACGAGCGCCGCACCGCGAAGATCAATCGGGCGAGGTCGCATCTGAAGATTGCGCATCGTCGCCACATTGATCACACGACGCCCCCGATGATTATGAGTGATTGGCAAAGCAGCAATGGGGGTGCCCTGCATAGCGCTTAGCAACATTTCTGCCGCTGTGCGCCCCTGTTCCTCGCCCGTCTTCACCAAAGCCGTCAGCGCCCCCTGTTCAACATGGTAACGGTTCGCGCCCACAACCGGCCCCTGGAATGCATCCATCAAGATTCGCAGGGCATCTTTGTTTGTTGTCCCACGCCCGGTTGAATCTTCGATACCTTCTAGGCTGTCGATGAATATGGCGTCGGTTTCGAACTGCAATCTTTTCCCAAGCGCACGAAGCTGATCCCCCGTTTTGACCAAATGAAAGCCTTTTATGGTCGCCGTATAGTTTTGGGATTCCACCTCAACCTGATTTTTGAGCGCCCGCCCAGACGGGCCGTCGTGGGTGACGAAGCTGATCGATTCAATCTTAGGGTCAAGTTGTTGAAGATACGCGATGGTCTGGCGAACATGGCCACGCTCTAAAATTCCGGAAACATTGAGTGCCGGATACCCGTACTTATCCGGTGTCGCATTTACCCCGCAGAACATAATCGGGATGTCCGTTTTTCCGATTAAATACGGCAGCACGAACATGCTTTGGGCATTGTCATCCGCGGTGATAACACCATCGGGTTTGAGTTCTGTGAATTTTGCAAATGCCAGTGCTGCTTTTTTAGGACCGCCCGCCAAATTAAGTTTTGTGTCCATGTATATGTATGAAACATCGGACGTGTCCCCCAACGCGCCTTCGATACCCGTTTTGATTTCTCGCACCCACGGATTTTCTTCTTCGTAACTCATCACGACCAAGACTTTGTAGGGTTCGGCTGATATTGCAGGGCTTATCAGGCTCAAAATCAGCACAGCAGCGATATTTCCAGCCGCGATCAATTTGATCATTTTTTTCAGCATTTTTTGGCGGCCCCCTGCAAAGTCATCGCGCCCTGTCATTTTAAGTTTTCTTGTTTTCAATCATATAGCCAAGACCCAAGGATTAAAGTCGCGAATATCGTGGATCATGTTCAATAATGAGCCTAAAAGGAGATTATGGTAATGATCCATTACCGATTTTGCTGCGTAAGGGTTAACAGAGGGATACCAACATTATGCCAAAATACCGCACTCAATTCGAAATCGGCTTAGACGAACTCCGACTGATTGAAGAAAGCCTGACATCTCGCGTTGGCGAATTGTCCCAGGCGTCACTTGATTTTCAATCCGAAGATCTTCGCTTAAAAGATTGCGACACGGTTACCGAGAAAATGAAGGAACTCAAAGAGATACGTGAACTTTTGGGCCGCCTTCACGAACAGAAAATCTGGTTTGAGCCAGAAGCCTTCGTTCCGCGCGGTTAATTAGGACCACGTTTCTAAATAACCCGCACGTACATTTGCCTGTAAATCCCCGCTGAAAAATCTCGCGGGGATTATTTTTTGACCCCAAAAACCTTGAGCACAAACGCGTAATTGAACGCGGTTTCTTCGATCCGGTCAAAGCGTCCCGCCGCCCCTGCGTGGCCTGCAGACATATTGGTCTTTAACAACAGGGCATTATCATCGGTCTTGGTCGCCCGCAGTTTGGCGACCCACTTGGCCGGTTCCCAGTATGTGACGCGCGGATCAGTTAATCCGGCCGTTGCCAAAATCGCCGGATAGTCCTTGGCCGACACATTTTCATAGGGCGAATACGACGCCATATAATCGAACGCGGTTTCGTCCTCTATCGGGTTGCCCCATTCTGGCCATTCAATCGGCGTCAGCGGCAACGACGTATCGCACATGGTGTTTAGGACATCGACGAACGGCACATCAGCCACCACGGCACGCCACAGATCAGGGCGCATATTGGTGCACGCACCCATCAGCATGCCCCCCGCACTGCCGCCATGGATGGCGATGTTGCCAGCCGTCGCCATGCCGTCGGCGATAAGACCCTCGGCAGCGGAAATGAAATCATCAAACGTATTGCGCTTTTTCTCTCGCTTGCCGTCGGCGTACCAGCGATAGCCTTTTTCCATGCCGCCACGAATGTGGGCAACAGCATAAACAAATCCACGATCCACCAGGCTGAGCCGTGGAATAGAGAAATACGCGGGCATCGACATACCGTAACTGCCATAGCCATACAGCAACACAGGGGCCGTGCCGTCCAACGGCGTATCAGCGCGATACAACAACGTGACGGGTATCTGTTCACCGTCATGGGCAACTGCCTGAATGCGTCGAGTGACATAATCGGATGGGTTATGACCAGACGGGATTTCGTCTTGTTTCAACAAAACACTTTGGCGCGTGTCCATATCAAAGTCATAAATCTGGCGCGGTGTCGTCGGCGATGAATACCCATAGCGCAATAGCTTGGTATCGAACTCGTAACCGCCTTCTAATCCCAGCGAATAGGCTTCTTCGTCCATGTTCACGATATACTCATCGCCGCTTTGCCAATGGTGGACGATGATGTTTGGCAACGCGTTGATGCGCTCAACCCGGACCAGATAATCTTGGAACACTTCGTGCCCGACGATCAGCGTGCCTGGGCGGTGGGGCACTAATTCTTCCCAATGCTCGCGGCCTGGGGTTTCCACCGGCGCGGTGACCATCTTGAAATCTTCTGCACCGTTCTCGTTGGTTAAAATGATCAACCGACCTTGGTGTTCCGAGACGCTGTATTCGGTTCCGGGTTCGCGCTCTGCAATGATGACCGGGTCCAGGTCGGGGGCTTCGGCTTGGATCATGTGAACTTCAGACGTTTCATGATCGTGGCTGTCGATCAAAATAAAACTGCGGCTTTCGGTCTTTGACAATCCAACAAAAAAACCAGGGTCCGGTTCTTCGAACACCAGAATGTCGTCTTCGGTCGGGGTGCCGACGATATGACGCATGACCTTCGAAGGTCGGTGGCTTTCATCAAGCACGGTATAGAAAAGTGTTTTGCCGTCTTCGGCCCATTCGAAATCCGCGCTGGAATTTTCAATGACATCATCTAGGTCTGTGCCGTCACCCAAGCGGCGGAATTTGATACGAAAAATTTCCGACCCGTTGCGATCTTCGGCGAATGCCCCGACCATGTGATCCGGACTATGGGCGAACGCGCCGATTTTGTAGTAATCCGAGCCCTCGGCCTCGATATCGCCATCCAATAAAATCATCTCGGGCGCATCAATCTTGTACCCGCAGCGGCAATATTTTGGATGCTGGCCACCATCCACATACCGCACGTAATAGGCATAGGGTCCATCAGGGTCAGGCACGGTGGAGTCGTCTTCTTTGATACGGCCGCGCATTTCGTTGTACAGCGCGCGCTGCAGATCGTGGGTGTCGGACATCCAGTCGAGGGTATAGCTATTCTCAGCCTCTAGGTACGCACGGATATCGGCGTCCAACACGCTGGGGTCGTGCATCACCTGCTGCCAGTTCTCATCCTTGAGCCACGCATAATCATCGACACGGGTCTGGCCGTGAATGGTGATTTCATGTGGTTTTTGTGGGGCGCTCGGTGGCACGTTCGATGATGCGGACATGGGCTCACTTTTAATCATGGAGAAAATTTTGCGTATCATAGTATTGAGGATGGCAACGGTCACGGCATCAACGTCGCTTTGATGACATCTTTGACGGCATCACGGATTTGGCCGTGGTTTGGGGGATCGGCGAGGGTTGTAAACCAATGATCGGGTGGTGTGCGGCCACGCCGATGCGACCATGAGATATCGCGCAGCAATGCTTCAGCATCTGTGGGCAGTCGGTCCGGGAATTCGAACCCTGCCAACGTGCCCCACACCCCGGCCCAGCATCGTGCCAAGCTGAACGGGTTATAACCACCACCGCCCGATACGATCAGTCGTGGTGCCAAGGGTGCGACGGCTGTCACGGCCCGCCACAACGCATGGTTTGATAACGCCAGTTTGCTTTGTGGATCATCGGCCAGCGCATCGGCCCCACACTGCACAAAGATCGCATCCGGCGCGAAGTCCGATATCAGGGGCAGCACAGCCCCGTCGATGATGGCTTCGAATTCATCATCATTCAGGTGCGGTGGGACGGGGATATTGCGGGCGTGCCCACCAGCGCGGTCCATCAGGCCACCCAGCTGATGTGCGCTGTCGTCGGTCCGTGACATGGGCCAGCGTCCAGCCTCGTGAATCGAGGCCGTGAATACCCGGTCATCGTCGTGAAAAGCGTCCTGTACCCCATCGCCATGATGGGCATCTAAGTCCAAATAAAACACGCGCGCACAGCCGCCATCCAACAACATCCCGATGGTCAGCGCAGGTTCGTTAAAATAACAAAAGCCGCTGGCCTGATCGGGACGTCCGTGATGCTGACCACCGCCCAAGTTATAGATCGCACAGCCATCTTGAACCAATTCAGCGGCCAGGCGTCCACCACCCGCAGCGGTTGCGGGGCGTTTGAACATTTCCGGGAAAATCGGATTGCCGTTGATGCCGATATTAAAGCGCGCACGCACCGCATCCGATGCATCTTGCGCCGCCTCTGCAGCGATAAGGGCATCGACATATTCAGGCGTATGAAACCGTGTCAGATATTCCACGTCGGCGCGCGGGCTATCGACATAGGTACCATCCGGAAACCATCCCAGTGCGTTGATCAGATCAATGGTCAACGACACCCGCGGGATCGCCAACGGATGACCGCTGCCATACGAGCTATCGCGATAAATCTCGCTGCCGATAAATTTTGGAATGGAATGCGACTTCATCACTTCAAGATAGGGATGCACACCCTCGGGGCCAAGCCTTGCCGATGACCGAAGGGTTCCACCGCAATTCGCGTGTTTACTGGTTTGGGTGCGCCCCACATAATGTCGCCAAGGGGATACGACAAATCTATGGAAATCTGGATACCGATCACGATCGTGGCAGCGTTCTGCCAGAATCTGCGTTCTGCACTTCAAAAACATCTCAAGGGTAAGCTTTCGACCGGGGGGGCGACGTACGTCCGGTTCTTCTACGCGTGGCCCTTTGCACTTGTATATATCTGGGGCCTGAACGAATTCGCGGGCATGCCGTATCCCGAGATTCAGGGCAACTTCATTCTGTATTGTATTCTGGGTGGCGCATCACAGATCATCTTTACCGCCCTGCTGGTTTGGCTGTTTTCGTTTCGTAATTTCGCGGTGGGGACCACGTTTTCCAAAACAGAAACAGCACAAGTCGCCCTGATTGCGTTTTTACTGCTGGGGGACACGCTCACAATCGGCGCGATCCTTGCGATTGCCGTCAGCGTGATCGGGGTCATGGCGATGTCGGTGGCGCAAACCAACATCACATTCCGCACGCTGTTAAGTGGTCTGACCGAGAAATCGACCCTGATCGGGCTGACATCGGGGTTGTTCCTGGGCGCATCGGTGGTGTTCTTTCGCGGTGCCGCGTTGGAACTGGATTACGATGGTTTCATCATGCCCGCCGCATTCACGCTGGCCGTCGCCGTGGTCATCCAAACCATCATCATGGGCGTTTATTTGGTCTGGCGCGAACCGGGCCAGATGACGGCCTGCATCAAAAACTGGAAATGGGCGGGTGCCGTCGGTGTCGCGGGTGTGCTGGGTTCTATCGCTTGGTTTAGTGCGTTCACGCTGGAAAATGCCGCCCTGGTGCGCGCGGTTGGGCAGATCGAACTGGTCTTTACCTTCATCGCATCGGTGGTGTTTTTCCGTGAAAAAAGCACCCGGCTAGAGATCATCGGCATCTTGTTGGTCTGCCTGGGGATCATCCTGATCCTGTTTTTACGCTGATTGATGACTTTTCGACTGGCATGACCAATCGCGACGATTATAATCCGGCGCTATGACACTCAGTCCCGAAGACCAGCACCGCCTCGATCATGTCCTAGATGATGCAGAGTTTCCCGAATTGCCCGGTTTCCAGCGGGGCAAGGTTCGCGAAAGCTATAACCTGGGCGACGGTCGCCGGGTCATGGTCGCAACGGATCGGCAATCGGCATTTGATCACGTGTTGGCTGCCGTCCCTGACAAGGGCCATGTGCTGACGGCCACGGCCGCGTTCTGGTTTGAACAAACGGCTGATATCTGCCCCAACCATGTCATCAGTTATCCCGACCCGAATGTCATCATCGCCAAACGATTGGATATGTTGCCGGTCGAAATGGTGGTCCGCGATTACATCACAGGTACCACCGATACATCCATCTGGACCATGTATAACGCGGGCCAGCGCGATGTGTATGGACTGACCCTGCCTGACGGCTTGGTCAAAAACGACAAGCTGCCGAACACCATCATCACACCGACCACCAAGGGCGAAGCCGGGGCCCATGATTACCCGATCACCGCCACTGAAATCGTCGAACAAGGATTGCTGACCCAGGCCCAATGGGACGAAGCGGCAACCAAAAGCCTCGCCCTGTTCAAACGTGGTCGTGAAATCGCTGCACAGAATGGCTTGATCCTGGTCGATACCAAGTACGAATTTGGTTTGGATGAAAACGGCGTCGTGACCATCGCCGATGAAATTCACACGCCTGATTCCAGCCGCTATTGGGATGCCGCCCTGTATCCCGAACGCCACGCGGCGGGCGAAGAACCCGTCAGCCTGGACAAAGAATTCCTACGTCTGTGGATACGCGAACGCTGCAATCCCTACACCGATCCCCTGCCCACCATTCCGGGCGAAACGCTGATCACATTTTCAAACAAGTACATTTTATTGTTTGAGCGCGTAACAGGACAGACATTCGTTCGCCCCCCGACAGATGTGTCTGTACGGGACCGTATTTTGGCCGCCCTCGCACGCGAATTCCCTGAATACTTCTAAGGCGTTAACTATATCTAACCCTCGGTTTCTGCGTACAGACGCCGTATGCGGCGATGCCTATAATTTTCCATATTCTGAGGGGCAATTGCCCAGTAATGAGATTCGGCGCATCAACGATATATTGAACCTATGATAAACACGAACGACCCTTCATCGGACACAACACCGGCGTCACAGCAGAACATTCTGACGGGCGAGAATCAGTCATGGCTGATGCCCCCTGCAAAAGGATTTCTGCTGGTATCCGCGCTTGTGTCCCTGATCATGTTGATCGGGTTATACACTTCAGGGGTACTGCAAGGTATGGATCGTGCGCTGATTGATATCAGCCAGCGTGTTCTTGAGCGCCCCGTCTCTGGCAAAATTGTGATCGTTGCGTTTGATCAAGAATCTCGGACCACACTTGGGGTAAAAGAACCGACGCGCAATCAGCATGCAGAATTGATTGGGAATTTGCTTAGCGCTGATGTCGCGCGTATTGGATTTGATTTTCAGCTTGAACACCCATCCAACACAGCCGCTGATGTATCCTTAACAAATGCACTTCGCGCGGCAAATGGACGCGTGGTATTGCCCATGTTCTCGATGACGAATAACGCATCCAGTAACTGGACCATGCACCACTCACCATTGGATGAATTCGCTAAATTTGCTGATGTCGGCTCTTCAACCCTTAACACCGGACCTGATGGTTTAGTTCGAAATTTCAAGCTGATCCATACTGTCAGAAATACCTTCATCCCATCATTTGCAGGGACTGTGACGAACTCCCCTGAAGTACACCAAACTGATTTCATCCTTGATTTCAGTATCAACCCTAAGAATATCAAAAGGTATTCTTATGCCGACATATTGAACAACAGAGTCCCGCAGGCTTCACTCAAGGACAAAATTGTTTTTGTCGGCACAACAGATGACTTAAATAGCAATCTCCCCAAAGTCCCTATTTATGGTGTTTTGAATGCGGTCGAGATTCAGGCATTGGCCAGTGAGTCATTGATTCAAGGTCGCCTTCTCGAAATGCTTCCGTCGCCATCGGTCTTGGCGCTCGCATCATTTATCTTAATACTTCTCTCTGTCGTATTTCTGTCAATCAATACCATCAGCAGCGCTTTGGTCGGCGCGCTGTCCATTTTAACTGTCGTCGCCCTTGGGCTTATCGCACAGAACTATTACCAGCTCGTCGTGCCTGTTGCGTCAATCCTGATCGCCATCGTGCTGGCATTTATCGTTGGTACCTTTGCACGTTCGAACAGTAAGTCTCAGAACTTGTTCATTAGCGCATTCGAAGCCCGTGAGCGCAGCGAACTGATGAACGCCATCATCAACACAAACTTCGACAGCATTGTCGTGTTTGATGAACAAGACCGGGTGTACTCCCTCAATCCTACGGGCGCGAAGATGCTGAACTGGACCGTCGAGGGTGCATTGGGACGTGCACGTGATGCTATTTTACGCTTACCCGAAGACTTTGCAGACCATCAAGGCGAGGCCCGCGCCATGGAAACGGTTATCACCCGCGCCGATGGCAACGCACTTGATGTTGAACTGACGATAACTGAAACCGTATTGGCCCCATCTGAAACAAAATTTGAGCGCCGTCAAAGCTCCCGTGTTTATCGCATCTATTCGTTCCGCGATATTTCTGAGCGTAAAAAAGCCGAAAGCTCGATGGGCGATACCGCCGAACGTGCCATGCAGGCGGATCGCCTGAAAAGCGAGTTCATCGCCAATATGTCGCACGAACTTCGCGCCCCATTGAATTCGATTATCGGGTTTTCCGAAGTCATCAAGCAGGAGCTTTATGGCAATATCGGGAACCCTCAATACAAAGAATATGCTAAAGACATCTTTTTGTGCGGCAAGCATTTGATGACCATCATTGACGATCTGTTAGAAGTCTCGCGGATCGCATCGGGCAAGGTCGAATTGACCGATACCGAAATCGATATGGAGCGCATGTTCGCCGAATGTCTGCAAATCGTGCGCGGCTACCCCAACGCGTCTAAAAAAGTCATCAGCGCCAGCATGCGTGCCGGCTGCCCGGATCTGATCGCCGATAAACGCGCCGTAAAACAGATTCTGATTAATTTGTTATCGAACGCTGTCAAATTCACCAAAGAAGGCGGCAGCATTCGCCTTTCGGCCGCACCGAGTACCGAAGGCGGCGTCGAAATCATGGTATCCGATGATGGCATTGGGATTCCGGCCACCGAAATGAGCCGCATCACCGATGCGTTCCATCAGATCGATCAATCAGACCACCGCAAAAATTCAGGTACTGGATTGGGCCTGCATATCGTTCAAAGCCTGGCCCAACTGCACGGCGGGCACATCGCGGTGACCAGCACGGTCAACAGTGGCACCCAAGTCCGGGTCATTTTCCCGCCAGAACGCAATGGGACAGCCCCGAACGTCATTCCCCTCGAAATCAATAAGAAGTCCGGGTAGTCTACGGCCAAGATTCGTTTCTTTTGCTTTCAACCGTAGGATTCACACATGCCAAAAACCCTTCTTGCGATGGCGGGGGCCGATCTCTCGCCGAGTGCCATTTCCTCATCCGTACTGATCCTGATCGACTGCCAAAATGAATATGTGACGGGCGCGCTGCCGCTGGTCGGTGTCGATGACGCCATGATGGCGGCCCAGGGTATCCTGCGGCGGTTTCGCGATCTGAATGCGCCGATCATTCACATTCAACATCATGGCAACCCGGGTGGGGCATTTGATCTGGACCAGGACCGTGGGCAAATCGACGACCGCGTCGCCCCCATCGATGGCGAAGATGTGATCTTTAAGGCTTTGCCCAACAGCTTTGCCGGGACAGCCCTGAAAGGTCGCTTGAAAGAGATAGCGCGCCGCGACTTGATCATAGTCGGCTTCCAAACCCATATGTGCGTCAGCGCGACAACCCGCGCGGCCCTTGATATGGGATACAAAAACACATTGATCGCTGATGCCATCGCGACCCGTGACCTGCCGGGGGCTGCGGGTGGCCCTGATATTCCAGCAGCTGATATTCATAATGCGACGCTGGCCGCATTGGCGGACCGGTTTGCGATTGTGGTGCAATCTGTCAGCGATATCCCTGATTAAATCTTGGGCTCGAAGTGCCAAACATGACAGTCGGGTTGTATCCCGTGTGCGACCTTTCAGCGGCCAAGCAGACGGGCTATCATAGAACAGGATTTTATGGAGGGGATGACCATGTACAAATCGATACTTCTACCGATTGATCTCAGCGATACGGCCGCCTGTGAAAAAGCTAAAAATACAGCGGTTCAACTTGCCGAACAAAACAAAGCGGATCTGCACGTGGTTGCCGTCCTGCCCAATTTCAGCATGCCGATCGTTGGCATCCACTTTGAAGAAGGCTTCATGGACAAGACAATTGCTGCGGGCCAAGAGCAATTAAAGTCTTATGTCGCAGATAACGTCTCGACCAACGCCAACGTTCAGAGCCACATTCTGCAAGGCACGATCTATGATGAAATTCTGAAAGCCGCCGAAAAGACCGGTTGTGATTTGATCGTCATGGCATCGCACCGCCCGGCGTTTAAAGATTACCTGCTCGGCCCCAACGCCGCCCGGGTCATGCGCCATGCAAAACAGTCGGTCTTTATCGTCCGCGACTAAGCGACACGGATACCGATGACACATTTATCGCTGAGTGATGTTCACGACGTTGCCTACACCTGTCTGACGGCCAATGGCTGCGACCATGAAAACGCAACGGCTGTCGCTGATACGGTCACGCTGGCTGAACGTGATGGCGCGGCAGGGCATGGGCTATTTCGCATTCCGGGATACATCACCGCCCTGAAAAGCGGCAAAGTCGATGGCCACGTCCGCACCACTATCGAGCATGTCACCCCATCCATGTTGCGGGCCGATGGTCATGGGGGCTTTGCCCCCTTGGCCTTGGCAACCGCGCGCGATCCATTGGTGGCAGCCACACGTACACAAGGCATCGCCATGGCTGGCCTGGTGCGGGTGCATCATTTTGCCGCCCTCTGGGTCGAAATCGAAGCCCTGACATCCGCAGGTTTGGTCGCGTTCGCCTGCACCGCCTATATGCCCACGGTTGTCCCCGCTGGCGGCACCGAGCCGATCTATGGCACCAACCCCTTGGCGTTCGGCTGGCCGCGTGGCGATCAGCCCCCCATGGTGTTCGACATGGCCACGGCTGCCATGGCCCGGGGCGAAGTCATGGTCGCCGCCCGCGATGGCCACCCGGTACCCGAAGGCGTCGGCCTTGATAAAGACGGCAACCCAACGACCGACGCGCAAGCCATCGTCGATGGCGGTCAGCTGTTGCCGTTTGGTGGCTACAAGGGATCGGGCATTGCCATGATGGTCGAACTGTTGGCCGCAGGTGTGATTGGCGAGCGGTTCAGTTTCGAAGCGGGCGACGCCGATAACAAGGACGGTGGGCCGCCCCGGGGTGGTGAATTCCTCCTCGCCATCGACCCCTCAAAAATGGGCGGCGATGATTGGCTCGATCATGGCGAAAAATTCTTTGCCCGCTATTTGAGGATCGACGGCACCCGCCTGCCGGGGACACGCCGCATGAGCCACCGCGCCGCAAACGAAGCGAACGGCGTGGATGTGAACGACGATCTGTTGGCAAAAATCAGTGATCTGACGACGGGTGCGACATGACGACGATATACATTGATGCCGATGCCTGCCCGGTCAAGGACGAGGTTGAGCGCGTCGCCGCGCGGCATAATCTGGATACCATCATGGTCACGGATGGCGGGTTGCGACCGTCGCAAAACCCGCGCGTCCGTTTGGTCATCGTTGAACAGGGTGCGGATGCCGCCGATGACTGGATCGCCGATCATATTGAAGCCAACGACGTGTGCGTGACGAACGATATTCCCTTGGCCGGACGCTGCCTTGAAAAAGGCGCCCTCGCCATCAAACACAATGGCGAGCTGTTCACGACAGACAGCATCGGCATGGCCTTGGCGACACGCACCTTGATGCAGGGATTGCGCGAAACCGGCCAGATCACCGGCGGGCCGGCACCGTTTTCTAAACGCGACCGCGCGCAGTTTTTGGACCGGATGGAAACGACGGTGCAAAAAGCGCTTCGAGGGTAGACTTCCCCCTCACCTGTCCTCTCCCCCACTTCGTAGGGGAGAGGACCCTGTATCCACGTGACTCGATCTAATCCCTCTCCCCCTTGGGGGAGAGGTTAGGTGAGGGGGCCTGGAAATCATCCCTACGGCTATTTTTGTGAAGGGGCGGGAGTTATCGGTTTCAATTCGACGCCATCCTCGCGCATCGGCATAGGCGTGACATCGATGCGGGTGGACAATTCAGATACCTCTTATTTGGGAGGTCGATTGTCCATCGCATTTTCCGGGGCACTTTTCCCACTTTCATCTGCTTCGATGACAGCCTGATCAATAAGGTCTTCGATAAATATCGAGATCAGTTCAGTCCGATTGGACACTCCTGATTTTGAATATACGCGAGAGAGTTGGGCCCGAACGGTCCCATCCGCGACCCCCCTTAACGTCGAAATTTCGTTGATGTCGCACCCCTTGAGCGCCAGCATTGCGACATCACGTTCGGCGGACGTCAGATGCCAAGCATCAAAGTAGCTCTCCATGACGTCTACGAGTGCGCCCCTTGCGATAGCCAGAGCTTCCTCGTTACGTTGTGCGCTCTCGATTGTACGGCGAACTTCTCGGATACCGAACAATAGGCCGAGTACGAGTGCAAGCGATACCGCAGCCTCAAGAATCAGGTGGGCATCGAAGCCGACAAATGTCAGGTCAGCGATGACATCGCCCACAAAAAACGCTGCTGCCATCGCCTGAATAACCAGCAGGAAAACGAGAGATTTAATTTTTCCCGGTTTTGATAGACGCATTGCGATGTCAGTGGCTCCTTGGCTCGGTTGTTCCGCTTATCATGGCGCGGACGAGATTCCGTCTTGATAACATGCTTTCAAGTGCAACGCCTCCAATATGGCAAGCGGCCAAGATCAGTAGCAAGTTCGCGAAAAATTCGTGGATTTCCTCCATGACCTCGTCACCATCGTGATCCTCATGTTCGTCATCATCATGATGTTCATAACCATCAGAAGAAACATAATATACCACTGGGTTGGTAACCGTGACCTGCGCTGACTGTGAAACGAATGGGGACCCGTGCATCGCAATACCCGTTGCGATCACCACAAACAGAGTGCCCCAAAGCGCATATGCCATCAAGGCGCCAAGAGGATTGTGCGATTTGTGCTTGTGCACTTTTCCCGTCATGAGATCTGAAAAGTGACTTTTGGCGTTTTTAATACTGGGAGGAAAAGAGGAGAAGCGCGCCTCTTCGGTTCCGAAAAGACCCCACACAAGGCGAAGAACCAGCAATGCTAATGCGGCATAACCCACCCAGACGTGTATCTGTTCTCCATCTTCAGGGCACCTCTAAAAATACCCGACTGACACAGAGTTGGCCAATATAGGCCCCCGCTGAAGTTCTTTAACCGGGGTTTTCAGGATTGCCTCGCTCTCGC
>Ga0209335_10002149_pt1 | contig 21245 bp, 27 predicted proteins | sample COG_09_FD_184753 | JGI IMG/M metagenome (GOLD analysis project Ga0209335, IMG submission 184753) | Pelagic Microbial community sample from North Sea - COGITO 998_met_09 (SPAdes) (version 2) | ecosystem: Environmental > Aquatic > Marine > Neritic zone/Coastal water | place: Helgoland, sampling...
TGTATGATTTGGGAAGATGAATGTTATCTTTTATCAAAAAGAAAGTTTAGAGAAAACGCAAACATAATAAATGTATTTACGCAAAAAAAAGGTAAAATTGATGGAATTGTATATGGAGGCAATTCAAGAAAAATTAGAAATTATTTACAAATTTCTAATAAATTATTCGTTTCCCATAATTCAAAAGGCGAAAATAAAATTGGATATTTTAAAACTGAATTAATTAAACCTATTTCTCCACTATATTTTAACGATAAAGAAAGAACATCTGCCTTAATTTCTATATGTACATTATTAAATACTTTATTACCAGATTCGCAACCAAATAAAAATATATACAACTCTTTTGAAAATTTTATTAACTCAATTAATTTTAAAAATTGGATCTATTTGTATATTTTTTTTGAAATTAATCTTATAAAAGAATTAGGTTACGACACTAATCTTAGTCAATATGAAAAGAATAAAAATGTCAAAGTTTTGAATAAAATTAAAATTGACGGTTATATATATGAAGTTCCAGATTTTTTAATCTTAAAAGAAATGCCCGAAAATTTAACTAATCCTACAATTAGAAAATCCCTTTATTTTACAAGACAAGTTTTGCAAAATAAATTTTTTATTCCTAATAATATTTTGTTTCCAAAATCACGATTTATTTTAGAAAATTATTTCAATTAATTTAAAGCCTTTTTACAATATCTAAAGCAAAATAAGAAATAATAGCAGATGCGCCGGCTCTTTTAAAACACATTAAACTCTCAATTATAGAGTCTTCATTAATCAAATTATTATCAATGCTTTGTTTAATCATGCTATACTCACCTGACACTTGATAAGCTAAAACAGGAATTTTAAAATTTTCTTTAACTGATTTTATAATATCCAAATAAGGCATCCCTGGTTTAACCATTACCATATCAACACCTTCTTTAATATCTAATGCTACTTCTCTTAATGACTCATTGCTATTTGAAAAATCCATTTGATAATTTTTTTTATCACTTTTTAAAGATTTTTTAGATCCAACTGCATCTCTAAAAGGTCCATAAAAATTTGAAGCATATTTCACAGCATAAGACAATAACTGCACATCATTAAATTTATTTTTATCTAAGGCTTTTCGAATTTTTCCGATACGTCCATCCATCATATCTGAAGGAGCAATGACATCACAACCCATTTGAGCTTGTATTAAAGATTGTTTAACTAAAATTTCATTAGTTTCATCATTTATTACATAATTATTTTTTAACAATCCGTCATGACCATGAGATGTATAGGGATCTAAAGCAACGTCACACATTATCCCTATATCATTTTTAAATTTTTTTTTTATAAACTGAGTAGCCCTGCAAACTAAATTGTTCTCGTTTAACGCTTCACTTCCATATTGATCTTTTTTTGAATTAGCAGTGGACGGAAATAACGCAACCATTGGTATCTTATTTTTTACAAGTTTGCTGACGATTTCTCCCAATTTATCTAAAGAATATCTGTAAATATTTGGCATTGATTTAATAATTTGTTTTTTATTTTTTCCCTCTATCAAAAATATAGGATAAATCAAATCACTAGCTGACAAGTTGTTTTCTTGGACCAATTTTCTAGACCACGAATACTTTCTAGTTCTACGAAGTCTCAAGCTAGGAAATTTACCTGTAATCATGATTTAATTTAATTTAAAATGCGACAAATGTATTGTACAAATATATATTACAAAGAGATAAATAACAATAATACATGAAATCTGATTTTAAAAATATAATTAATTTAAAGTCTAAGAGAGAACAAAGATTTCTTAATTTTAACGATTTTCAAAAACAAAATCTAAACTTCGACATATCAAAACTACAAGAAGCCTATAAAGAAGTTATTAAAATTAAAAAATTTGATACAGCGGGGGGAGTTTCTCATTTTGGAGCTATATGCCTTACGAGAGTTCCAGGTGATCCAGAGTCCATTAAAGATAATAAAGCCAGAGGTCTTTATTGGACAAAGCCAGATAAATCAGGCAATGAAGTTTCTAGAGATGTTGCAATTGAAGAAAGTTCTTATACAGAACTTGTTCCTGAATTTAAAAACACTTATTTTAAAGAAGTAATTGAGGTCTTATCTTCAAAATATAAATTAGGAAGAATTAGAATTCTATTAAAGGAACCAAGGTCAACCTTAAGTTGGCATAGAGACCCAGAACCTAGATTGCATATTCCAATAATTACTAATCCAGGTTGTTTGATGGTAATAGAAAATGTGGCTAAGCATATGCCAGCAGATGGATCTGTTTGGATAACTAATAATACGAAATATCATAACGCTTTCAATGGTGGAGAAGAAAATAGAGTTCATCTAGTTGCTTGTGTATTAGATTATAATTTTTATTAAATTGAATTTTTTATTTAAAAAAATTTGTATTGCATCAGACCACGCTGGTTATAATTTAAAAGAACAAATTAAAAATCATTTAATAAATAAATATATTTCAATATTTGATTTAGGTCCTTATCAAAATAAATCTGTAGATTATCCAGACTACGCAAAAAAACTTGCAAAACGTATTAAAGATAAAAAAAGTGATATCGGTATATTAATATGTGGTTCTGGAACTGGTATGGCTATAAGTGCGAATAAAATCAAAGGCATTAGAGCGGCAGTTTGTTACAATCAGATGTCAACACGATTGTCTAGGCAACACAATAATGCTAATATAATAACATTAGGATCTAGATTAACAAAAAAAAGTTTATCGTTAAAATTAGTTGAAATATTTTTAAAAACTAAATTTGAGGGCGGTCGACACTTGAGAAGAGTGAAAAAAATTTAATATGTCTACAGCAATAAAAATAAATAATTATTTAAACGATTTCTTTAATTTGAAATTACAAGATGCTGATAAAGAATTATATAACTCGATTAGAGATGAATTTACAAGACAACAAAATCATATTGAACTAATTGCTTCAGAAAATATAGTTTCCAAGGCTGTGTTGGAAGCTCAAGGTTCAGTTTTAACAAATAAATATGCAGAAGGCTATCCTTCTAAAAGATATTATGGAGGATGTGAATTCGTTGACGTATCAGAAAATTTAGCTATTGAAAGAGCAAAAAAATTATTTGATTGCAAGTATGCCAATGTACAACCTCATTCTGGCGCTCAGGCTAATGGAGCTGTTTATTTAGCTCTTATTAAACCTGGTGATACAATTTTAGGTATGAGTTTAAATTCTGGCGGTCACTTAACCCACGGTGCTAAGCCAGCTCAATCAGGCAAATGGTTTAATGCAGTTCATTATGAAGTGGATAAAGAAACGGGTTTAATAGACTACGAAAGTGTTGAAAAATTAGCTTTAGAACAAAAACCTAAAATAATTATTGCAGGAGGCAGTGCATACTCAAGAATAATTGATTTTAAAAAATTTAGAAATATATGTGATAAAGTTGGTGCATATTTTTTAGTGGATATGGCTCACTTTTCAGGTTTAGTTGCAGGCGGAGCTTATCCTAATCCCACTAAATATGCTGATGTAGTTACTTCTACGACTCATAAAGTTTTAAGAGGACCAAGAGGAGGAATTATATTAACCAATAGTGAGGAGCTAATAAAAAAATTTAACAGCGCTATCTTTCCTGGATTGCAAGGTGGACCACTAATGCATGTAATAGCTGCTAAAGCAGTTTGCTTTAAAGAAGCTTTATCTGAAGATTTTAAAAAATATACTAAAAATGTAATCAATAATGCAAAAGTTCTTGCTGCAAGCTTAACAAATAAAGGTTTTAAAATTTTTTCTGGAGGGACAGACACTCATTTAATGCTTCTTGATTTAAGAACATTTAATGTTACAGGTAAAGATGCTCAAGCATCCTTAGGACGTGCTAATATTACATGTAATAAAAATGGCATACCATTTGATACAGAGAGTCCAATGATTACATCTGGTATAAGATTAGGCACACCAGCCTGCACAACAAGAGGTTTTGGTGAGGAAGAATTTAAATTAATTGCAGAATTAATATATAGAGTTATAAAAGGATTAAGTAAAAATAAATCTGATAATTCAACAATAGAAAAAGAAGTCAAAAAAGAGATAATTGATCTTTGTGCTAATTTTCCTATATATGATAAATAAATAAAAATTATGCTTTGCCCATTTTGTAGAGAAAAGGACACATCTGTAGTAGACTCTAGACCTACTGAAGATGGTACTGCTATTAGGCGAAGAAGACTCTGTGGTTGTGAAAGAAAAGAGAGATTTACAACATTTGAGCGTGTTCAATTTCAAGAACTAACAGTCATAAAAGGAAATGGTAAAAGGGAACCATTCGACAGAGATAAAATTTCAAAATCAATACGAATAGCTACAAGAAAAAGACCAATTGATTCTGAAACAATTGAAAAATTTATTTCAAAAATTGTAAGAAATCTTGAAGGTCTTGGAGAAAGTGAAATACCCACACCTACAATTGGTAAATTTATTATGGAGGGTCTGTCTTCATTAGACAAAGTTGCTTATGTTCGTTTTGCTTCAGTATATAAGAATTTTAAAGAAGCGAAAGATTTTGAACAGTTCGTGGGCAATTTAGATGACAATAAATCATAGTTATTTTTTCAATCTAGCATTTCAGTTGGCAGAAAAAAATTTAGGACAAACAGGACTAAATCCCTCAGTGGGTTCAATTGTTGTTAAAAATAATGCAGTTATTTCTTCAGGTGTTACATCAATTAATGGAAGACCACATGCAGAATTTAATGCTTTAAATAAAATTAAAAAATGCGAAGGAGCAACACTTTATACTTCATTAGAACCATGCACTCACGAGGGAAAAACTCCACCTTGCACTAATATAATTATTAAGAAAAAAATTAAAAATGTTTACTATGCTTTTGAAGATCCAGATAAAAGAACAAATAAAAAAGCAAAAAAAATTCTAAAAAAAAAGGGTATTAAATCCAAATTAATTAAATCAAAAAAATATATCAGTTTCTATAAAAGCTATTTAATTAATAAAAAATTTAATATTCCATTTATTTCAGCAAAAATAGCTTTGTCGAAAGATTATTTTACAATAAACAAAAAAAATAAATGGATTACTGGTTGCAGATCAAGAAAAATCTCTCACTTAATTCGATCACAACATGATGGAATAATTTCAACTTCAAAAAGTATTAATCAAGACAATGCCCAACTAAATTGCAGAATAGAAGGTCTTAACAACTATAAACCTGATTTATTCATAGTAGATTTAAATTTAAAATTAAAAAAAAATCTTTTATTAAAGAAAATTTTAAAAAAAAGAAAAACTTATTTAGTAACATATCAGACAAATTTTAAAAAAGTGCAATTTTTTAAAAAACAAGGATTTAAAATTATTTTAATTGACTCTTTAAAAAGTAAAAACGATTTAATTTCTCTATACAAAAAGATTTATAAAATGGGCTATTCAAGAGTTTTAGTAGAATCCGGATTAACTTTTCTTAATTCACTAATAAAAAATAAACTAATTAATGATTTGTATATGTTTAAAAGCAATAACAAACTTAAAAAAAATGGAAAAAACAATGATACAATAAATTATTTAAAGAATATTTACCCAAAGCAGATATCAATTAATTTAAAAAATGATAAACTTTATAAAAAGGAATTTAAAAATGTTTAATGGAGTCATATATAGCACTGGAAAAGTTCACAATATTATTAAAACTAAAAGTAGTTTATATATTGGGATACAATCGAAACTAAAATTTAATCAAAAAGAAATAGGGTCATCTGTTTGTTGTGATGGCGTATGTCTTACACTTACAAAAGTTAAAAATGATATTATCTATTTTTACATTTCAAATGAAACACTAAAACGTACTAATTTTAAATTATTAAAAAAAAATCATATTATTAACTTAGAAAAGTCCATTTCATATGGTCAAAAAATATCTGGTCATTTTATTCAAGGTCATGTCGATACAGTGGGTAAAATTATAAAACTACATATTGTTGATAAAACCTGGATATTAAAATTTCAAATTTTAAATAAAGATTATTCTAATCTTCTACTAGAAAAAGCATCAATCTCAATTAATGGTGTTTCATTAACTATTTCAAAATGCATAAAAAATTATTTTGAAATAAATGTAATTCCACATACTTTAAAACTTACTAATTTAAAGAATTTGAAAATAAAAAGTTTAGTAAATATTGAATTAGATATATTTAGTAAATATATTCAAAAATATTCAGTTTAAATGCCTAACAATAAATTTTCTAAAATATCATCAATAATTCAAGACGCTAAAAAGGGGAAAATGTTTATATTAGTTGATGACAAAGATAGAGAAAATGAAGGTGATTTGATTATACCTGGGTCTAAATGTGATTCAAAAAGCATTAATTTTATGGCAAAGCATGGTAGGGGTTTAATCTGTTTAGCTTTAACAAAAAAACAAATAGATAATTTAAAATTACCTTTAATGTCTCCAAATAATAAATCAAGAATGCAGACTGCTTTCACAATATCTATTGAAGCAAAAAAAGGAATTACAACAGGAATTTCTGCTCATGATCGAGCAAAGACTATTAAAACAGCTATTAACCCAAAGGTAAAAAAAAACGATATTGTTTCTCCTGGCCATGTTTTCCCATTAGTAGCAAGGAATGGTGGTGTCCTTGAAAGAGCAGGTCATACCGAGGCGTCAGTTGATATCTCAAAACTATCCAACCTTAACCCTAGTTCAGTAATCTGTGAAGTAATGAACGAAGATGGCAGGATGGCTAGATTAAATGATTTATATAAATTTTCTAAAAAACATAAAATAAAATTGGCATCAATTGAGGATTTAATTTCTTATCGTTTAAAATATGAAAAATTAATTATTAAATTATCTTCAAAAACATATTATTTGAATAATAAATTTAAAATTAATATTTTTTATTACAAAAATAAACTAGAAAAAAATATTAATTTTGCTATCACTAGGGGTTTTTTAAATCAAAAAAAATCTATTGCTGTAAGAGTAATTTCTACAAATATTAATTACAAAAATATTTTAAGAAACGTTAAAGTAAAAAAATCATTAAAAATTTTATCTAAATTTAAAAGCTATCTATTATTAATTATTAATAATAAAAATAATCCTTCGAAAGTTAATAGTATTAATACATTGAGATATTATGGTATCGGCGCCCAAATAATAAAAGACCTAAATGTCAAAAATATGATATTGCTTTCTAAGAGCAAAAAGAAAATTATTGGTCTTGAGGGTTTTGGTTTAAAAATAAAAAAACAAATTATTATAAAATGAAAAAAATTTTAATAGTAAATTCAAATTATTATAAAAAAATATCTGATAACTTAGTTTTTAATGCCAAAAAAAAATTATTGAAAGTAAAATTTAAAATAAGTATTTTTAATATTCCAGGAGCTTATGAAATACCTATTGCTATAAGAAAAAATGTAAAAAAATTTGATGGATTTGTAGCATTAGGTTGTGTAATAAAAGGTCAAACACCTCATTTTGATTTGTTATGTTCCTCTTTATTTGATTCAATTTTAAATTTATCTATAAAATTCAATAAACCAATTGGAAATGGAATTATTACAGCTCTAAATTTAAGTCAAGCTGTAGAAAGAAGCAAAAATACAAAATCAAAAAAAACAGATAAAGGGTCTGATGCTGCAAATGCAGTTATATCAATTTTACAAAATGGACCTAAAAAAATCTAAAAATTCATCACCACGTATAAAGGTAATTCAAAAACTGTATAATTCTTTGATGAATCCTGGGACAGAAATTGATTATCAAAAAAACCAATATAAAAAATTTATAAAAGATGTAGTAAACGGCACTTTAGAGAGAACTGAGTTAATCGAACAAACAATAGTTTCCCATTTATCTGATGACATAAATTTAGTCAGAACTGATAAACTGCTTAAAATTATACTATTTGCCGCTACTTTTGAATTAATGTTTAAACATAATACTCCAAAAAAAGTGATTATTAATGAGTATATCGCTGCCTCAGAATATTTTCTTGAAAAAATTCAGATAGGGTATTTAAACGCAATACTAGACAAAATAGCCAAACATTTAAGAAAATCAGAGTAAGTAAATAGTATTTTAATAAAGTTTAGCTTGCCTTTTTTTAATTTATTTGGCATTTATGCGCTTTGTACAATGACTAATTATTTAGAATTACTTTATTTAATATCTTTCACTGGAATCTTAGCTGTTGGTTATAGCTACCTACTTTCCGGACAAATACTTTCATCTAGTCCAGGCAATGCTAAAATGCAAGAAATTGCTGAAGCTATACAAATTGGAGCCAAGGCATATTTGAATAGACAATATAAAACTATAGCTATTGTTGGTGTAATTGTCCTTGCAATTGTAACTTATTTTTTTAGTTATCTTGTTGGTGTAGGGTATTTTATAGGTGCATTTTTATCAGGGGTTGCAGGATATGTTGGTATGCTTATTTCTGTAAAAGCCAATGTTCGAACAGCTGAAGCTTCTAGAAACAGTTTGCAAGCCGGTTTAACTATAGCTTTTAAATCTGGAGCAATAACAGGATTATTAGTAGCCGGTTTAGCTTTATTATCTATTACATTTTATTACATTGTTTTAATAAATTTAAATGTAGACAGTAGAGAAATTATTAACGCTTTAGTAGCATTAGGTTTTGGTGCATCACTTATTTCAATCTTCGCAAGACTTGGTGGAGGGATCTTTACAAAAGGAGCTGATGTAGGGGCTGATCTTGTAGGTAAAGTCGAAGCAGGTATACCTGAGGACGATCCTAGGAATCCCGCTGTAATTGCGGATAACGTAGGAGATAACGTTGGTGATTGTGCTGGTATGGCTGCAGATTTATTTGAAACATATGCAGTTACAATTGTTGCTACAATGGTTTTGTCTTCAATATTTTTTCCAAATGACTATAATCTAATGGTTTATCCCTTAGCTATTGGTGGAGCTTGTATTATCACTTCCATTGTTGGTACCTGGTTTGTAAAACTTGGAAAAAGCAAAAATATAATGGGAGCTTTATATAAAGGTTTTGTTGTTACGGCTATCACCTCTCTATTAATTTTATATCCTTTAACAAACTCAATAGTTGGTCTTACTGAAACATACAGCAATAATATAAAAACATTTAGTGGAATGGATTTATATATTTGTGGCGTAGTTGGATTTGTAATTACCGGATTATTAATATGGATAACAGAATACTACACTGGTACAAATTATAGACCCGTTCGATCGGTTGCTCAATCTTCAACAACTGGTCATGGCACAAATGTAATTCAAGGTTTAGCCATATCAATGGAAGCAACTGCTATACCAGCATTAATTATTGTAGCAGGAATTTTATATACTAATGAATTAGCTGGACTATATGGAATAGCAATAGCTGTTACTGCTATGTTAGCTCTTACTGGAATGGTAGTAGCTTTGGATGCTTATGGCCCAGTTACAGATAATGCTGGAGGAATTGCGGAAATGGCAAAACTTCCAAAAAGTGTGAGAAAAACTACTGATGCATTAGACGCCGTAGGAAATACCACTAAAGCAGTCACTAAAGGGTATGCTATCGGTTCAGCAGGACTTGGTGCACTAGTTCTATTTGCTGCTTATACAGAAGATATTAAATATTTTTCCACTGTACAAGGATCAGCTCTAGAAGGAGTTATTGTTACATTTGATCTATCTAATCCATTTGTAGTAGCTGGTCTTTTAATTGGAGGAATGTTGCCTTATTTATTTGGATCGATGGGCATGCAAGCCGTAGGTAGAGCAGGCGGAGCTGTGGTTATTGAAGTAAGAAGACAATTTAAAAAGATACCAGGTATAATGAAAGGTAAAAGAAAACCAGACTACGGAAAATTAGTTGACTTGTTAACCAAAGCTGCAATAAAGGAAATGATTGTTCCCTCTCTATTACCTGTTTTATCTCCAATAATTCTTTATTTTATAATTTTACAAATTGGCGGTCTTGAAGCAGCCCTTTCTTCATTAGGAGCAATGTTACTTGGTGTAATTATTACTGGATTATTTGTTGCTATATCAATGACAGCAGGTGGTGGTGCTTGGGATAATGCAAAAAAATACATCGAAGATGGTAATTACGGTGGAAAAGGTTCTGATGCTCACAAATCTGCAGTAACAGGTGATACAGTAGGTGACCCATATAAAGATACTGCAGGTCCCGCAATTAATCCGATGATAAAAATTACTAATATCGTAGCTTTACTTTTACTAGCTGTGATAGCACACTAAATTATTATCTATTACCATACATTTTGCTTTTAACGCTATTTAAGAACTTTTCTACAAAGCTTTTTTGAGTAATTTCATTTTTTGTTTCATTTTGTGAAAAATTAATTTTTTTGATGCTTTCCTTATCAATAAGGTTTTTGCTTAAAAGTATTCCATATTTATCAAATTCTAGGATTAAAACATTATTACTTTTTAAAACATTTTTACCTAATTTATGATATTCACCTTTTGTTAGAGTTCGCTCTATATACATCCAAGTTTTATCATTAGAGATTGACTTGGAATGCGGTTGTCCTAAAATTTGTATTACATCGTTAGAATTTGATTTTTGTATAATTAGTTTTTTTGCTCTATTATCTAGAAAAGTTATACCATGATTTTTATATGGATCTTGAAATTGACAACCAGTTAAATTAACTAGTAGAAATATTAATGTAATAAATAAATGATTTTTAATTTTAAAAAACATAATAATACTGATTTATATAGTACATTACTTAGTCTATCCAGAAATTTATTTTTTTATAATCATATAAAATTAAATGATAGTTTTGAAACCAGAATCTTACTAATGTTATTTCATTTTTCAATTTTAATGATAATTTCAAAAATAAAAGGTAAAAAATTTGACCAAAAATCGTATGATAATTTATTTCATAATATTGAAAATAATTTACGAGAACTAGGTTTAGGCGATGTTGCTGTGAACAAAAAGATGAAAGATTTAAATAAAATATTATACGATATTTTGCTTAAGATTAATTTAATTAATTCAAAAGACAAAAAATTCAAATTGAACAAGAAAATTGTTTTTAAGTATTTCGATAAAGAAGTTAACAAAAATGCAGTAAATTATGATATTTTAGAGGTTTATTTTGATGATTTTTTTAAATTTTGTTTTGAACTTTCTTTAGATAATATGATACAAAATGCTAAAAATTATAAAATAAGTTATGGCAGTACCTAAAAGAAAAACCTCAGTATCCAAAAAAAAAATGAGAAGATCTCATCACAAGCTTTCTTCTGTTAATGTCATTGAGGACAAAAAAAGTGGTGAGTATAAACTTTCACACCATATTGACCTCAAATCAGGTTATTACAACGGTAAAAAAATCTTAGATATTTAATATTTTAAATATGTTAAAAAAAATTTCTATTGCAATTGATGCAATGGGTGGTGACAACTCTCCAGATAAAACACTTCATGGTATAAAGTTATTTCTAGATAAAAATAAATCTAATAAGGATTTTGTTTTAAATATTTTTGGAAAGGAAAATATAATCAAAGAAAAGTTAAGTGAGTTAAATATTAAAAGTAATTCAGTTAATATAATTAATTCGAATAATACAGTTTCAGATGAAGAAACACCATTAACAGCTGTCAAGAATTCTAAAAATACTAGCATGTGGAATTGCATACAACATCAAATAGAAGGGAAATCAGATATAAGTTTATCAGCAGGAAATACAGGAGTGCTTCTGGTAATATCAAGAATGATATTAAAAATGATGAATGAGGTAAGCAAACCTGCTTTAGCAGGCTTATGGCCAAGCCAAAAAGGTTTAAGCGTTGTATTGGATTTAGGAGCAAATATTGAATGTAACGATCAAAATCTCGTAGATTTTGCAGAATTAGGATCTGCTCTTTTTAAATCTTTATACCCAAAAGAAAAGCCTAACGTATCTTTACTTAATGTTGGCTCAGAAGAAATCAAAGGAACAGAAATGCTTAAATCTGCTTCAAAAAAATTGAAAGACCTTTCGAATGAAGATAATTTTATTTACAAAGGTTATGTAGAAGGTAATAATATAATGAGTGGTGATGCCAATGTGATAGTTACTGACGGCTTTACCGGAAATGTAGCTTTAAAAACAGCAGAAGGCACAGCTAAATTTATAATAGATAATCTCAAAAAATCTCTTACAGAAAATATGTTATCAAAAATGACTTCAATTTTTTCTTATTTTTCACTTAAAAGGTTTAAAAAAAGACTTGATCCTAGAAAATATAATGGGGCAATTTTTTTAGGCTTAAATGGTCCAGTTGTAAAAAGTCATGGAGGAATAGATTCCACAGGATTTTATTATTCGATAGATTTATGTTATAAAATTGTTAAGGGTAATTTAATGTCTGAGATAAAAAAAAATTTAAAACATTCTAAGAGTGTCTAAAAAAAAATACACAAAACAAGATTTAGCTAAAAATTTAAGCATAAAAACAGGATTATCTTTTAATTATTCAAAAAAAGTTATTGATGATATAATTCACATAATTTTATCAAATCTAAAAAAAGGCAATTTAAGCTTAAAAAATGTTGGTTCGTTCAAAAAAATTACAAAAAAAGAAAGGATGGGAAGAAACCCTAAAACTAAAGAAGAATTCATTATATCTTCAAGAAAATCTATAACATTTAAACCGTCTAATAAAATTAAGATATATTTAAATAAATTTATATGAGTAAATTAGTTAGAATATCTGATTTATCTAAAATTTTAAATCTAGTTGATCCTGTAACTAAAAAACCTTTAAACCACATAATAAGATATTGGGAAAAAGAGTTTAAAGAAATTAGACCAAGAAAAATTAATAATATCAGATATTATTCCTCAAAACAGATAGAATTAATTAAAATGATCAAATTTTTACTTAAAAATAAAGGCATGACAATTGATGGTGTTAAAAATTTAATAAACTTTGATGTAAATAAACTTGACGTTGATAACTCTCATAGTTTAAAAGCTGAATATTATAAAAGTATTTTTAAAACAAAAACCAACAAGTTATTAGAAAAAGTTAAAAAAATTAAAAAATATGGCAAAAAAATCTCATCTTAAGGTTAGGCTAGTACCGGAGAGCAATCCTGATAGTAAGTTTATTTATTATGCAAAAAAACCTACAAAAGGTGAAAAGGCCAAGGATAAACTAAAGATGAAAAAATATAATCCGAATACTAGAAAGCATGAGTATTTTATTGAAAAAAAATTACCACCTCATAGCAAATAATTATTTCTTTTTGAAGTTTCTATATTCATAGTCAATAAACCCTTTAATCATTGCTTTCCATATCCTATTTGTAATCTTTGGGTCGATATTTTTATTTTTAGATTTATTTGTAATGTTTTTAAGTATTACTCTTATTCTCTTTTTATCAACTATGTCTTTTTTATATTTTTTATTTCTAATAACTTGATCAACAAGTTTAGTTCGTTTTTTTATAATTTCTAATAAAGAATTGTCTAATTTATCCAATTGATTTCTAATTTTAATTATATTTTTATTTTTCATCGCGACAATTATAGGTCTTAAATTATATATATTAATTATATAATATAAAATATGTACTCAAACGAGAAAAAAATAAACAAATATTTTTTTTACTGGTTAGTTTTATCTTTATTTTTAGTATATTTGATAATATTTATCGGTGGTTTAACCAGGTTAACAAATTCTGGTTTATCAATAACAGAATGGGAATTAATTAAAGGAATTTTGCCTCCTTTAAATAGTAATTCTTGGGAGAATTATTTTGAAGAATATAAAAATATTCCTCAATATAAATTACTTAATTTTGATATGACACTTAATGAATTTAAAATTATTTTTTATTGGGAGTATTTTCATAGATTTCTAGCAAGAATTATTGGAATATTTTTTTTAATTCCTTTAATTTATTTTTATTTTTCAAAAAAAATTAAGATCGAGTACCTTAAAATTTGTTTTTTAGTTTTTTCACTAATAATCATACAGGGCATCGTCGGATGGTATATGGTTAAAAGTGGCTTAATCGACGACGTTACTGTTAGCCATTATCGCTTATCAATACATTTATCAATTGCAATTTTAATTATTTCAATAATTTTTTGGTTAATTAAAAATGTTGTTAATAAAAAAAATAAATCTTTTTTTAAATTTTCTTTTCGTAATTTTTTTTTCCAATTTTTTATTTTAATAATTTTTTTACAAGTAATTATTGGCGCTTTTGTCTCAGGTTTAGATGCTGGAAAAATTTATCAAACATGGCCTAAGATGGGTCAAACTTATTTTCCTGATGATATAATTCTTGATAACTATAAAAATTTATTTGAATTTGACAGTCATTCGTTAATACAGTTTTATCACCGTATTTTAGCCTATTTAATAATTTTTTATTCATTAGTTTTATCAATGTTTATTTATTATAAAAAAAAAAAATACTTATATAAATCTATAAATATATTGATATTTTTCTTGTTTTTGCAAATAAGCCTAGGTATCTGTACATTGATTAGTGGTTTAAATATTTATTTAGCTTCTATGCACCAGTTAACTAGTGTGTTATTAGTATTTAGCGCATTAAATCTATATTTTTTAAGATGTAAATAAATTGACATTAATACACATTCTTTGTATTTATCGCCCATTATTATGACACCTTTTATTAAAAAGAAAGATATTAAAAAAAACTGGTATATAATTGACGCTCAAAATGCAGCCGTTGGTAGGCTTGCATCTTACATATCAAAAGTTTTAAGAGGAAAAAATAAACCAACTTACAATCCTCATCTAGATAACGGTGATTTTGTGGTTGTAACAAATATTGATAAAATAAAGTTTACTGGAAAAAAATTTAATAATAAAAAATATTTTAGACATACTGGACATCCTGGTGGTATTAAAGTCTCCACTCCTTCATTTTTAACTGAAAAAAATAAAACAGAAGAAATTTTGAAGTTAGCTGTTAAAAGAATGCTGCCTGGAGGCCCTTTGGCAAAAAAGCAACTTACTAAATTAAAAATTTACAATGGAGACAAACATCCACACGATGTTCAAAAACCTAAAATAATTGACTTTGGAAAACTAAATAAAAGTAATATTGTTAAATAATGGAACAAATTAATCAAACACCTGTAAAAATAAAAAAAATCAAACTTGATTTTAAAGACAGTAAATATGCAACAGGTCGAAGAAAAAGATCAATAGCCAAAGTCTGGGTTAAAAAGGGCACCGGAGAAATTCACGTTAATGGTTTAAAGATGAATGAGTATTTTAAAAGACCTGTTCACCAAATCATCGTCACTAGACCTTTAGAAATTTCTGAGGTTGCATCTAATTATGATGTTAAATGTTCTGTAAAGGGTGGCGGTCTATCTGGTCAAGCTGGGGCAATTATACTCGGAATATCTAAAGCTTTAATATCACACGATGAAAATTTAAAAAATGGACTAAAAAAAGATAAACTAACTACTAGAGACTCAAGAGTAGTTGAGCGTAAAAAATACGGTCACAGAAAAGCAAGAAGAAGCTTCCAATTTTCTAAGAGATAATCATTTAGATTTAACTATTATTCAAGACAATGATATAAGACATATATGTCTAAGTATAATAAAATAAATGTAGCTGTAGTTGGAGCTACAGGATTCACTGGTTTAGATTTGATATATATTTTATCAAAGCATCCTAGGGTGCTAATAAAAAACTTATGTGCAACTAAAAATATAGGAAAGAAAATTAGTTTTTTTGATAAAAGAATAAAAAAAAAACTACCTTTAGTTTCATCTGTAAATAAGATTGTTTGGCAAAATTTAGATTTAGTTTTTTTATCTTTACCAAATGGAGAGGCTCAAAAATTAATTAAAAAAAAAATTTCAATAAATAAGAATTTAAAATTTATTGATTTATCAGCTGATTTTAGAATAATTAATAAAAAAATATATGAAAAAAACTATAAAATTAAGCATAGAGCTAAAGAATTAATTCAGCATGCTTTATACTCCATACCTGAATTCAGCAAAAAAGAAATAAATAATTTTAAAATTATATCAAATCCAGGTTGCTATCCCACATCCATACAATTGCCTTTGATCCCATTGATCAAAAATAACCTTATAAAAATTAAAGATATTGTTATAGAATCAAAATCTGGATATTCAGGTGCCGGAAAAAATTTTAAAAAAAAATTTAAACATAAAAATTTATATTCATCAATATTTGCCTATAGTCCAAAAAATCACAGACATGTTTGTGAAATAGATCAACAGGTATACAAATATACAAAGAAAAAAATAATTTTCTCATTTAACCCTCATTTGTTACCTACATTTAGAGGTATTTTAACTTCAATTTACGTGCAAGCAGTTGAAGGCAAGTCTGGAAGTAATTTAAGAAAATCTTTATTTAAGTTTTATAAAAATTCAAAATTTATTAAAATTTTAAAATTAAACTCATTAATTGGATCGGGAAATGTTTTAAATACAAATAATTGTGAAATATCAATTTGCGAAACGAGAGTTAAGAATAGATTTATTATTTTTTCAGCTATTGACAATTTAGTCAAAGGAGCATCAGGTCAAGCTATTCAAAATATGAATCTTTTATTTAAATTTCCTGAAAATTTAGGTTTATAATGAAATATGTATTTATTTTTTTAACTTTTTTTTTTTTAGCTAATTGCAGTAAACCTAAGTCTGTGTTTGTTTGCGGTGACCATGTTTGTCTTAATAAAGCTGAAGCTGAACAATATTTTGAAGAAAACCTTTCTATTGAGGTAAAAATCATTGATAAAAAAGACAAAAAAGAGCTTAATTTGATTGAACTAAATCTAGAAAATAATCAGAATAATAAAAAAAGTATAAGTCTTTATTCAAAAAAAATTACAGATAAAAAATTGAAAATATTGTCGCAAGAAGAGATTATAATAGTTAAAGAAAATATAAATAAAAAAAAAGTTGCTAAAAAAAAATCAAAAAAAATTAAAGATAAAGACATTCCTATAATTAAACAAAAAATACCAGAAAAGAAAAAAAAATTTAAACAAACATTAAAAAACGATGAAATTGCTAATGTTGATATTAAAAAAAACAATATAGTCGATATTTGTACAATTTTAGAAAAATGTAGTATTGATGAAATATCAAAATACATTTTAAAAAAAGGGAAAACAAAAGATTTTCCAGATATAACAATAAGAAAATAAAATAGAATGAGAAAATTAAACATTGCAATAATAGGTCTGGGAAATATTGGAAGTTATTTATTCAATTATCTAAAAGTTAATAAAAAAATTTTAAAAGAAAAGAATAATTGCCTTCCTGTAGTCAAGTACGTTTCGGCGAAAAGTAAAAAAAGAAAACGAAATATAAAGATTAATAAAAAACAATGGTTAGATAACTATTTATCAGCAACTAAATCTAAAGATGTTGATTTAGTTATTGAATTGATAGGTGGAGCCGAAGGGCCCGCAAAAAAACTAGTTTTTAACGCTCTAAAAAATAAAAAACATGTTGTGACCGCAAATAAAGCATTAATTGCAAAATATGGAGATCAATTATCTAAGATTGCGGAACAAAACAAAGTTAATTTAGAGTTCGAGGCATCTGTTTGTGGTGGCGTGCCGATTATTAGATCCCTAAAGGAAAGCTTGATTGCTAATAAAATATCAAAAATTTATGGAATTTTTAATGGAACATCTAATTATATATTGTCAGCTATGGATAAAAGTAAAAAAAGTTTTGATGAAGTGTTGCTTGATGCAAAAAAACTAGGTTATGCTGAATCTAATCCATCCTCGGATTTAAATGGTGATGATGTTTCTTCAAAATTAAAAATACTATCTTCTTTGTGTTTTAACTCATTTTTAAATAATAAAATATATGTCGAAGGTATTAATGAGATAGACAAAACTGACATAGATAATGCAAATAAGTTAGGATACAAAATTAAATTATTAGGTTTTGCTGAGCTTTTAAATGGCAAAATTTACCAAAGAGTCCATCCTACATTAATAAAAAAAAACTCATATGTAGCTAGTATAGATGGTGTCTTAAACGCAGTAATTGTTGATGGTAAGCCTGTCGGACAAAGCATCATTCAAGGAGAGGGTGCAGGTCCTGCGGCAACAACATCAGCACTAGTGTCTGATATCTCTTCAATTTTAAGAGGTAACATAAAATTTCCTTTTTCAATATCTAGCAAAGAAAGGAAAAACCTTATATTTGAGAATATTAAAGATAGGTTTTTTTCAGCATATCTAAGATTTGATGTAATAGACAAACCAGGAGTTTTATCTAATATTACAAGTATTTTTTCAAAAAATAACGTTTCAATAAAAAGATTAATACAAAATCCTTATAAAAATAAAAAAATTTCATCGATAATAATAATTACTCATGATTCTAAAGACAAATTCTTAAATAAAATATTAAAACAAGTTGTTAAAAAAAATTATATTTATAAAAAACCAAAATTAATTAGAATTGACAATAGTTAAATGCCTATTGATAAAAAGTTTTTAAATTTATTTATAAAAGTTACTGAAAGAGCTGCTATTGGAGCATTCAAATTTATTGGAAAAAAAGACAAAATTGCAGCAGATAAAGGAGCTGTCGATCCCATGAGAAGAGAACTAAATAAAATTAATATGGACGGAACAGTTGTTATTGGTGAAGGCGAAATGGATGAGGCGCCAATGCTATATATTGGAGAAAAACTTGGAACTTTAAATGGTCCAAAATTTGATATTGCTGTAGATCCGCTGGAAGGAACAAAATTCACTGCCAACGGTCAACCCAATGCTTTTTCTGTATTGGCTATTTCAGAACATGCATGTTTATTATCTGCTCCTGATACTTATATGGAAAAAATTGTTATAGGAGCAAATCTTCCTAAAAATTTGATGGACATTGATTATGGTGTAAAAAAAAATATTAAATTATTGGCTGAAGCGAAAAATAAGAATATTTCCGAGATAAATGCATGTGTTTTGAAAAGACCAAGACATGATAAAATTGTTGAGGAGCTAGAAGAAATGAATGTCAATATTAATTACATTACTGATGGTGATATAGCTGGTGCCTTGAGTGTAATAGGTGATAAACCGAAAAATGATATTTATTATAGCACAGGTGGTGGACCAGAGGGTGTCATCGTTGCTGCTGCACTTTCTTGCTACGGAGGTCAAATTCAAGGTCGATTAGTTTTGAATGAAGATGAAAAAATTAGAGCAAAAAAACTAGGAATTAAAGATTTTAACAAAAAATACAATATCGATGACATGGTCAAGGGTGATGTAATTTTTTGCGCAACAGGAGTAACTTCCGGCGATTTAGCAGTTGGTGTAAAAGATTTGGGTAATGAATTTGAGGTTAACACTTTTGCATTACATAAAAGTCAAAACATAATTAAGACAATTTCAAATATTTACAATAAATGAATTCACTTTCTATAGGTGGTAAAAATTGGATTCTAAGAAAATACGATCAAGAAAATTTAAATTTCATTAAAGATAATTTCTTATTAGATGAAATTACATCTAAATTATTATCAATAAGAAATATTAAAAAAGAAGAAATCAATTCTTTCTTAAATCCATCAATTAAAAATTTTTTACCAAATCCTGATACATTAATAGATATGGAAAAATCTACATCAAGAACCATTGAAGCAATATCTAGAAAAGAAAAAATTGGAATATTTGGTGACTACGATGTAGATGGAGCTAGCTCTACAGCTTTGTTAGGGAATTATTTCTCTCATTTAAATTTAGATTACGAAATCTATATACCCGATCGTAAAAAGGAAGGATATGGGCCATCAGTTAAAAGTTTTGAAGAATTAATTAGTAAAAGTGTAAAAATAATCTTTACTGTTGACTGTGGCACATTATCTTTTGAAGCTATAAACTACGCAAAAAAAAATAATATTGATGTTATTGTATTAGATCACCATCAATCTGAAGTGAAATTACCAAATGCTTATTCAATTGTTAATCCTAATCGTCTAGATGATAAATCTAATTTACAATATTTATGTGCTGCAGGGGTTTCTTTTATGTTTCTTGTCTCAGTAAATAGAAGTTTAAGGTCTATTAACTGGTTTAAAGATAATAATTGTACAGAACCTAACTTGATAAATTATTTAGATTTGGTTTCTTTAGGCACTGTTTGTGATGTTGTTCCGTTAAAAGGTTTGAATAGGGCTATAGTAAAACAGGGACTTAAAATAATTAAGTTAAAAAGAAATTTAGGTATAAAAACTCTATTAGATATTTGTAAAATTGAATCAAAACCTTCCATTTATCACTTAGGATTTATGCTTGGGCCAAGAATTAATGCAGGAGGAAGGGTAGGTAAATGTTCTCACGGAGCAAATTTACTTTTAGATAAAGATCCAAAAAACTCATTTAAACTAGCTTCAGAGTTAGATCAATACAATAAAGAAAGGCAAATGCTTGAGAAAGATCTTCTTCAAAAAATATTAAATCAAGCAAAAAATTATTCGAAAGATCCAGTTTTAATTCTTAGCGGCTCTAATTGGCACGAAGGTGTAATTGGAATTGTAGCTTCTAGATTAAAAGATAAGTTTAATAAACCGGTCATAATAATTTCACTTGAAGGAGAAATTGGAAAAGCATCTGCAAGGTCAATCGTTGGTTTTGATATTGGGTCAGTAATTATAGCTGCTACTCAGGAAAATATTTTATTAAGAGGTGGAGGTCATAAAATGGCAGGTGGTTTTTCAATTAAAGTTCAAAATATAGAAAAATTTAAAAGTTTTGTGTTTAGAAAATTTAGAAATATTAACTTAGACTTATCAAGCGACAGACCTTTATTATTAGATAGCATAATATCCCCTTCTGCAGTAAATTTAGAATTTTATAATAAGGTTGCCTTACTATCTCCATTTGGTTCAGGAAATCCAGAACCTAAATTTATTATTGAAGATATGAAGACTATTAGTGGTAAAATAGTAGGAGAAAAACACGTTAAATCAATTTTAATTGGTAAAGATGGAACTACAATAAAATCAATTGCCTTTAATGCAATAGATAATGATTTAAGTGCTTATCTTATCAAAAAAAATAATAAAACATTTAATATTGCTGGAAAATTATCCCTAAATGAATGGAAAGGGCAATCAAATGTAGAGTTTATTATCGATGATATTTCTGTTATTAAGACTTTCAAAAATACGGTCCCATCGTCTATCGGTTAGGACAGTTGG
>Ga0209335_10002153_pt1 | contig 21222 bp, 15 predicted proteins | sample COG_09_FD_184753 | JGI IMG/M metagenome (GOLD analysis project Ga0209335, IMG submission 184753) | Pelagic Microbial community sample from North Sea - COGITO 998_met_09 (SPAdes) (version 2) | ecosystem: Environmental > Aquatic > Marine > Neritic zone/Coastal water | place: Helgoland, sampling...
AATGTGAGGCTGTTACTATGGTATGTGTTAAAGTAATTGGCAATCATACTGGGATTACTTTGGCTGGTTCACATGGTCACTTTGAGCTTAATGTATTTAAGCCAATGATTGCTCATAATGTGCTTCAGTCTATAGATCTTTTAGCAGATAGCACAAAAAATTTTTCAAAATTCTGTGTGAGAGGAATTAAAGCTAACAAAAAAAGAATTAAAGAACATTTGGATAATTCTTTGATGCTCGTTACAGCGCTAGCTCCACACATAGGCTATGACAATGCTGCAAAAATTGCTAAAAAAGCTTTAAAAAATAATACAACTTTAAAACATGAAGCTCTTAAAACAGGTCTGATTAAAGAGAAGGATTATGCAAGAATAGTAGATCCAAAAAAAATGATTTATCCTTCATAAACAGAAATCATTTTATTAAGCACCCCTCTAATATTATTTAAATTAATGGCTTTATTGTTGTTAAAATTATTAATTATTTTTAAAATTTCAATATTATTTTTAGATCTATCTATTTTAAAGGTTTTAAAACTCATCTCATCTTTTAAAAAATCATATTCAAAGTTGATAAAAAATTTTTTAAATGGTTTTCTTATTTTTTTTGGTGTTTGAAGAAAGGAAAATAAATTATCTAAGTCTTTAATTTCTATCTCAATATTAGATTTTATAATTAATTGGTCTTTTTTATTTAACACAAAACTATCTAAAACTTTAAGATAACCAATTTTATTATTATTTAATTGAGTTTTATTAAAGTCAATTAATCCATTCATGATGTTCAGGTTAACTATTGCTGAATTAAAAATTGTATCTCTTTTTTTTGAATTAATTTTAAAAGAAATATTTGCACTTATATTGTCATTAAATAATAGTTGAGTTTTAATAAATTCATCAAAAATAGAATTAATATTAAATAAATTTATTGGTTCGTAGTCTTTTAAATTGACATGCAATTTAAAATCAAATGGCTCTATTAATAATAGACCTGAATAATCAATATTAGAATTTTGTATTTTTGAATTTTTAGACTCAAATATAATAGAATTTTTATCTACAGTATAATCGGTATAAAATTTAGAATTTAAAATAGCAAAAATATTAGTTCCAAAAATAGTGTTCTTAGATTTTCTAGCTGATTCATTAAAGATATTTATTCCAAGTTTTTTTGCTTTAAAATTAAAAATTTTTTTTTCAGAAGAGAAAATTTTTTCTTCTAAATCTAATTTAAATGGCACATTAAAAATATCTCCCTCTAAATCTACTAGATTTAATAATTTTGAATTATCATAAAATAAAAGTGCTTTTGATAGATTAATTATTGCAAATGTTTCATTAAAATTATCTTTTAAAAAAATTTTACTATTACTTGCTCTAATTTTTTTATTGGAAAATTTTTCAATACTAATTTTATCTAAAAGCTTAAAATCCCCTTTTTTTATAGAAAAGTTTGCATTATTAATTAAAATCTTTTTTATACTTATTTTTTCTTTCTTAAAAAAATTTTTATTTTCAATAAATATTTTTAGTTCCTTAATTTCTGATAAAGGAATTTTTTGCTCCATATCATCTCTGAATATTTTAGAGTCTTTTATTGTAAAATGTGGACTTGGAAATATATTATATGAAATATCCGAAGATATACCAAAATTTATTTTAAATTCTTCTAATAATTTTTTTTCAAATGTGTTTTTTATCCAAGAATTTTCATATTTAATTGGTATTATCAAATAGAATACAGGGAGAGAAAACAACAAAACAAAAACTATCACAATCTTATTAAAACTGATAATTTGAGATTTATTATTTGTTTTATTCTTAAGTTTTAATAATATCATTTTAGCAAAACTATCAAAATATTTAACAATTATTAAAAATTTTTGTTTCATATTTATTATCAAGATTTAATAAGCTTATAATGAAAATTTAAAAATGATAAACTCTGAATATTTAAATAATCTTAACAAGGCTCAAAAGGAGGCAGTATTACATCTAGATGGACCTTTGCTTATAGTTGCTGGAGCAGGTTCTGGAAAAACAAAAGTGCTTACATCAAGAATTGCCCATATTATTAAAGAGAAAAAAGCATTTCCAAATCAAATATTATCAGTAACATTTACTAATAAGGCTGCAAAAGAGATGCAAAGCAGAGTTAGCTCAATACTTAAATCAGAAGCAATTGGCTTATCTTGGCTTGGCACTTTTCACTCAATTTGTGCGAAACTTTTGCGAAAACATGCGGCAGCTGCTGGATTAACATCTAATTTTACAATTATTGATACCGACGATCAAGTTCGACTAATTAAAAATATTTGTAAAGCTGAAAATATAGATATTAAACAGTTAGCCCCTAAATATATTTTATCAATTATCGATAGATGGAAAAATAAAGGGTTTTATCCTAACGAAGTTATTATTAATAAAAATGATATTTATGAAAAAACCGTACTACCTCTTTACAAAGTTTATCAACAAAAATTATTAGACTTAAATGCTTGTGATTTTGGTGATCTAATATTGCATGCTGTAAAAATTTTAGAAAGAAATTTAGATATAAGACAAATCTATTCAAATAACTTTAAGTACATACTTGTAGATGAGTATCAAGATACAAATTATATTCAAAGTAGATGGCTTTATTTACTATCTGAAAAACATAAAAATCTTTGCTGTGTTGGTGATGATGACCAATCTATATATAGTTGGCGTGGTGCAGAAATTAAAAATTTTTTAGAATTTGATCAAGTTTATAAAAATTCAAAAGTGATTAGATTAGAAGAAAATTATCGTTCATCCCAAAATATTTTATCTGTTGCTTCAAATCTTATTTCAAACAATCAAAATAGAGTTGGAAAAACTTTGAAAACTACAATGGATGAAGGTGATCTTGTTAAACTTAATTGTTTTAAAAATGGAAAAGATGAAGCTATAGGAATATCTGATGAGATAGAAAAAAAACTTAAAAAAAAATATTCCTTTAACAATATTGCAATTTTAGTTAGGGCTATATTTCAAACAAGAGAATTTGAGGAAAGGTTTTTAAAAATTGGACTACCTTATAGAATTCTAGGTGGAACAAAATTTTATGAAAGAGCTGAAATTAAAGACTGTGTAGCATACCTAAGATTAATTCATCAGCCAAAGGATGATTTGGCTTTTGATAGAGTAGTAAATAACCCTAAAAGATCAATTGGAGAAAGTACTATAAAATTAATACATGAGTTTTCAAAAGACAACTCGGTAAGCTTAGAAATTTCTTCAAAACAATTGATTGAACAAAATTTAATTAAACCAAAAACAAAAATAGGCTTGAGTTCTTTTTTATTCTTAATGGATAAATGGAGAAATGATATTAATGTAAAAAAAATTAGTCACATAAAGCTCTTACAGCTAGTTTTGGATGAGTCTGGCTATTCAGCTATGCTTAAAAATAAAAAAGATTTAGAAAATGAGAATAGACTTGAAAATATTAAAGAAATTCTAAGTGCAATGAAAGATTTTGATGATCTAGAAGCATTTTTAGAGCATGTGGCTTTAGCAACATCAATTGATCAAGATTGGGATGGAGAGAAAGTTAATATGATGACAATGCATGGCTCAAAAGGTCTTGAATTTGATGTAGTATTCCTACCAGGGTGGGAAGAAGGTCTTTTTCCTCACCAAAAATCTATAGAAGAAAAAGGGCAGAACGGACTGGAAGAAGAAAGAAGGTTAGCTTATGTCGGAATAACTAGGGCAAAAAAGAAAGCTTTAATATCATTTGCTATGAATAGATTTTATCAAGGTAATTGGATTGACAGTATGGCATCTAGGTTTATTGACGAATTACCAGAAAAATATTTAGAAAAAAATTCATTTTTTGATGAATCCAAGGATGATGACAATGATTTTGAATTTAATCAAGACTTTGAAATAGATGATGGAAAAAGAAGCCCTGGTTGGGCAAGATATCAAAAAAGAATTAAATGATAAAAAATAAAATAAAAATTCTAAAAGAAAAATTTAAAAAATTTGAAATTGATGGTTATATCGTACCTAAAAATGATGAGTATTTTTCTGAGTATGCAAAGAATGACAGATTAAAAAAAATTAGTAATTTTTCTGGTTCCGCAGGTATTGCAGTTATACTTAGAAAACAAAACTATTTGTTTGTTGATGGAAGATACACTATTCAAGCTAAACAAGAGTCAGGTAGAAATTTTAAAATAATTGAAATCCATAAAAGACTACCTCATACTGTTATTAAGAATTATAATTTAGGTTATGATCCAAGATTATTTACATCGAAAAATATTAAAAACTATTTTTTAAATAATAACCTCATTCCAATTAATGATAATTTAATTGACCAAATGTACAAATTTAAAGAAAAAAAAACTAAACCATTTTACTCTTTGAAAAAAATTATAACAGGTGAAACACATCAATCAAAAATTTTGAAAATAACAAATTTTCTAAAATCAAATAATGCTGATTACTTATTTGTTAGTGCCCCAGAAAACATTGCGTGGCTTTTAAATATAAGAGGGTATGATAATCCAAATAGCCCAATACCTAACGCTAGATTAATCATAGATAAAAATAAAAAATTTTTTTTAATTACTAAAAAAAATAACGCTAAAAAAATTATCAAAGAAAAAAAAATAAATAAAAATCAAGTTATTGATATTAAGGATTTTTCAAAATTAATTAACAACCTAAAAAGAATGAATTTTATAATTGATAATAAAACATGCTCAATTTTTCATGAAAATATAATTAAGTCAAAATTTAAAATCTTAAATAAAGATGACCCAATTTATAAATTAAAGTCGATTAAAAATTCATGTGAAATTAATCATATGATTGAAGCGCATAAAAAAGATGGCTTAGCTCTTACAAAGTTTATTTATTGGATTAAAAATATAAATAAAAAATTAATAACAGAGGTAGCTGCTCAAAATAAATTGGAAAAATTTAGAAAACTTAATAAAGACTATTTATTTCCAAGTTTTAATACTATAGCTGGTTCAGGATCAAATGGAGCCATTGTTCATTATAGAGCAACAGGCAAAACCACTAAAAAAGTCAATAAACAAGATATTTTTTTGATCGATTCTGGTGGACAATACAGATATGGAACAACTGATGTTACGAGAACTATTTGTTTTAATAACCAAAAACAATCCATAAAAAATGCATATACCAATGTTTTAAAAGGTCATATCGCTGTCGCTCTTACTGATTTAAGAAGGGATAATACTGGAAAAAAAATTGACATTAGGGCTAGAAAATTTTTAAAAAAAGAAGGTTTAGATTATGCACATGGAACAGGGCATGGTGTTGGGTTTTTTTTAAATGTACACGAAGGACCTCAGTCAATTTCTAAACATAATTCTATAAAAATCGAAAAAGGAATGATTTTAAGCAATGAGCCTGGTTATTATAAAAAGAATCATTTTGGAATTAGAATAGAAAATTTGATTTATGCAAAAAAATTTAAACATAAATTAGTGTTTGAAAACCTTACATTGGCTCCCATTGAAAAAGATTTAGTTAATTATAAATTATTAAATAAAACTGAAAAAGATTACTTATTTAGATATCACCTAAATATTTACTCTGAATACTCAAGTTCATTAAATAAAAAAGAAAGAAAATGGTTAGCTAGTTTTATTTAACATTGCCATCCACTCTTTTTGGTCGATAACTTTTATATTTAATTCCTTAGCTATATTAATCTTCTTTGTTGTTGCTTTTTCACCAGTAATTAAATAATTAAGTTTTTTATTTACATTGTTAATTATCTTTCCAGAATTCTGTTCGATTAAAGATTTAGCCTCTGCCCTACTAATTCCATTAAGTTTTCCTGTAAGCATAAAGGTTTTATCTTTTAATAGACCACTACTATTAATCAATACTGTGTTCTCTATTTTAAGATTTTTTTCTAGTTCAGATAAAACTTTTAGGTTTACTTTATTTAAAAAAAATTTTTTAATTGATTGAATTTGAGTGATACCTATTCCATCTATATGGGATAAGCTTTCTATATTTTTATGATCATGCAATTTAAAAAAATTAATTGCTGTTTTTAAGTGTCTTGCTATAATTTTAGCGTTTTCTTGTCCTATATGCCTAATTCCTAATGAATATATAAATCTATCTAAAGAAATTTTTTTTTTTTGTTCTATTGAATATCTTAGATTTGATACTGATAATTTCCCCCAACCTTCTATTGCTTCTATTTTTTCATACTCAAGGTTAAAAATATCTTGCGGTAATCTGATTAATTTTAAATGCCAAAAATTTTCTACAATTTTTTTTCCAAACCCATCAATATTAAATGCTTCTTTTGATACAAAATGTTTAATTTTTTCTATCGAAATTTTTTCACACTCATACCCTTCGCTCATACATCTTCTAACTGCATCTTGTTTTTTTGTTACCTCATTGTAATCTTTCACAGTCTTACCTCTACATGAAGGACAATTTAATGGAAAAATAAATTTTTGTGATTTCTTATCTCTTTTTTTTAAGTCTACTGAAATGACATGAGGTATCACATCTCCAGCTCTTTCAACTGTAACTGTATCTCCAATTCGTATGTCTTTTCTAATGATCTCATCTTCATTATGTAACGTTGCATTTGAAACAATTACACCTCCAATATTAACAGGTTTAATCTTTGCAACTGGTGTCAATGCTCCTGTTCTACCTATCTGAATTTCAATATTTACTATTTCAGATATTGAACTATTGGCAGAAAATTTATGTGCGATTGCCCATCTAGGTGCATTAGCAGCAAAGCCTAGTCTTTTTTGTAAATTAAAGTTGTTAACTTTATAAACAACACCATCAATATCAAAGGCTATTTCTTTTCTTTTTTCCTCTAAATTTTTATGATTTTGTATCAACTTTTTGACATCTGATATTTTTTTATTAAACGGATTTATTTTAAAACCCCATATCTTTAAATTTTTTAAAAAATCTGTTTGAGTATAAATGTTCATTTCCTCAACATATCCATGTGTGTATGCAATAAATTTAAGTGGAATTTTAGCTGTAATAGCTGAATCTTTCTGCCTTAACGATCCTGATGCAGCATTTCTAGGGTTAGCAAATTTTTCATCAATTTTTTTAAAATCATTATTTTCTATAAATACCTCTCCTCTAATATCAATTGCCTTAGGAAAATTTTTTGAAGTTATTTCTAGAGGTATATCTTTAATAGTTTTTAAATTTTGAGTAATGTCTTCCCCCTCAATACCATCTCCTCGTGAAAGTCCTCTTGTAAATTTTCCATTAAAATAAATTAATGATGCAGATATTCCATCAATCTTAGGTTCTGCACTATAATCAATTATATCTATTTCTTCTAAGCTTAAAAAATTGATTATTTTTTTTTCAAAATTTTTTAAATCATCTTCATTAAAAGCATTTCCTAGCGATAACATTGGAACTCGATGTTTTACTTTTTGAAAGTTTTTTGATGGCTTGAAACCTACTGATCTTGATGGAGACTGTTGACTTTTTAAAAATTTATATTTATTTTCAAGATTAATTATATCCTTTTTTAATAAATCAAATATTTGATCTGAAACAATTGGTTTGTTTTTATCATAATAATATTTGTTGTATTTCTGTATTAAATCTATCTTTTTTAGATATTCAACTTCAACATCTTGATCATTCATGTTACTCAAATAAACTTTGGAATTTTTTAATAATTCCTTTTTTTTTCTTTTTATCTTTCAATAGCACTTTAACACTATCCCTGTAATTTTTATTAAATATTCTATAAGTACTTTTATACCAATCTGATGATTGATAATTATAAGCTAATGTATTTGCATATTTTTTAGATTCATCAACTAAACCTATTCTATAATAAACTTCAACTAATCTATGTAGAGCTTCCTCAGCATAAATTGTTGTTGGATAATCATCGATTACTGTCTTAAATCTATTTATAGCTGGTATCCATTTAGATTTTTTTAAATAATATTTGCCAATATACATTTCTTTAGCTGCAAGAATTTCATTTATCAAATCAATCTTAAATTTAGCATCCAAAGCAAACTCTGTTGTTGGGTATTCCATAATAATAATTTCAAATTGTTTTTTTGCATCCAAGATTGATTTTAAATCTTTTTTTTCATCAACAATTTGCTCATAAAAAGACATCCCTAATAAAAAGCGAGCGTATCCCACATCTTCATGTTCTGGGTAGGTTATTAAAAATCTCTCTAATTCATAAATTGTGTCACTATAGTAATTTTGTGTATAATACGCATATGCAGCCATAATTGCTGATTTTGCTGCCCAAGGTGATTGTGGAAATAAAAGTTCTGCTTCATTGAATTTTTTTGCTGCCAATAGAGCATCACCTTTTTCTAGTTCTGAATATCCTTCTTTGAAGGCACTCGACATTTGTAGTTCTATATCTACTTCTTTAATTTCTGATATTTTTTTTTTTTCTGCACAAGACCAAGTCAAAATTAACAAGGTTAATACAAAAATAAATCTTAATTTAAAAATCATTTTTTTATTCTAGCAGATTATGTATAAAACTCTATTTTTTAAGCTATAGATTTTAAATGACTTTTATTTACAAAGGTATTCGGTAAATATTTTTCTTTAATTTCTAAAATTGAAAAATTTTCATCATTTTGAAAAACTTTCCTTAACAATTGATTTGTGAGTTTGTGACCACCTTGTGAGCAAATTATTTTACCAATAATCTTATAACCAGTTAGATAAAGGTCCCCCATACAATCCAAAATCTTATGATTTACAAACTCTTTTTTGTTTCTCAATCCATTTTCATTTAAAATTTCATTTTCTTTAACAACTATTGCATTATTAAGATTGCCACCTCTAGCTAAACCCATTTCCTTTAATTTCTCAACATCCTCATAAAGACAAAAAGTTCTAGAATTAAAAATGTCTGTTAAATCTGATTCAAAAACTTTAACTGAATTTCTCTGAGTGCCTATAAATGAGTTTTCATATACAAGCTCAAAGTCAATATCTAAACTAATCTTACTTGGTTCAATTGAAATTGATTTTTTTTCATCTAAAAATTCAATTCTTTTTTCAATTTTGATTACCTTAATTGGAGCGTTGCTATTTTCAATTCCAGATTTTATTATAGCTTCAACAAAAAATTTAGCAGATCCATCTAAAATTGGTACTTCTTGATTATCAATTTCAATTAATGCATTGTCAATACCAATACCATATAGAGCTCCCATTAAATGCTCTATTGTTGAAACACTTACACCATACTCATTAGAAATTGTCGTACAAAAAACAGCACTACTGACATTAAAAATATTAGGTATTATAATATTGTTTTTTTTTAAATCTATTCGTTTAAAAACAATTCCAGTATTCGGTTCTGCAGGTTTAATATTTAATTTCACATTCAGGCCACTGTGAAGACCTACACCATTAATTATTATATTTTTTTTGATAGTTTTTTGATTAAGAACTGACACACAATTCTTATAAATTCTTGTTTTAAATTAGGAAAAACAATAAATGTTACAAGAAAATACCGCTCTATTTAAATAAATAAAAAAGTTTTTCAAAAAAACCTTGTTTTATTTGTTTTTTTGGTATTACCACAACCTCTTGTTTGTTTAACTCTGTTACAAATTTAAAGCCTGATTGACATATATCTTCTAAAGTCTCTTCTAAAAAATCAATATCACTTGAAAAAGAAATTTTATCTTTATAGTGATTATCAAGTATTTTTGATCCTTCGCCCATTAAGACCATTTTAAATTGACCCAACTTGAATGAATGTAATTCTGTAAATTTTATACATAATTCCAATATCTCTTCTGTTCTTGCAAATATTATTTGCTGTAGCATCTCTAGTGAAAGATTTTTATCACTTAAAATTTGATCATTTTGATCAAAATTTAATTTTATTTTTTCTGATTGTTTTAAATCTATTTCTATAATCTTAGAAATATCTTTAGTTATATGATTACCACCAATAGATAGAACATCTAGCGAAAGTATCTTGTCTTTAGAGTAAGAAATGATTGAAGTTTTATTAAAACCAACATCAACAAACACCATATTCTCACTTAAGTTAAGATTATCCTTATAATTCATAGATTTTGCATAACTAGAACAAATGATTTGATCAATTAAGATGTTGGATTTAGAAAAAATATTTTTGTAATATAAAACTAATTCTTTGGGCAAACAAATAAAAAAAATATCTAAAGATATTGAACCACACTCTATTTCTTCTGGTAAATAAGTATAGTCAACATCATCAATTTTATAATTATTAATAATGATATGAGCAATATTATAATTTAAATAATATTTTAAAATTTGTTGTTTAGCTTCCTGAACCAAAAACTGAATATTTGTTTTTTTTAACTTAGATCCATCAAGTTTTTTAGATAATGAAATACCAACAGAAAGCATTTTAGGACTATCTAGCATTAAGTTTATGTTATCAATGTATTCATTAGATTGTTTTTCAAGAGAGGTAATAATTTTTTGAATCTCAAATTCTAAATTAGATTTATCTGTAAAAAATTCACTATCAATAAAATAAGCTTTATTATGGTTGTCTTTATTAAATGTACCAGCTCTAACTTTAGAAAAACCACAATCAAAAAAAGTTTGAAAATTTTTATTTTTCATCATTGTATAATTAAATGGCTATTGACTCTCAAATCAATAAGATCTTTATTTTTGAAGTCATCACTGTCCATGATTTTGTACGCCAGGCTAAGTGATTTAGAAATATTTTCTTGGGGTAGTTTAATTAAAATATTATCATAGGTTAAGATATCCCATCTGTTGGAGGGAAAGAAGTATAGCATTTTAAATTTAGTAAATTTAAATTTAGATTGTACAATATCTTTTTTTAAATTCAAAAAGGCTCTAGTATTATATTCTCCAAATATGTAGGGTAATACTTCATTGTTTTCTTTATCTTCAATAAGTTTGCCATTAGCTCCAACTAATTGATTGTTACCAGAAAGTCTTGCAATAAAATTAGTTGGTTTAATTTTTATTTCAATTGTAGATGGGTAAATTATTTTAATATTATACTCTTCTATAATGTTGTACTTACTCATAATTTTTTCAATTTCTTCTTTGGAAGCAAATAATATATTTTTATAGAAGAGATTACTTAATTCATTAAAAATTTTTAAGTTTTCATTTTTTGATAGTCCCTCAATATTAATTTGATTAATTTCGGATGAATAGTTATTTTGATTTTTTATAGATTTTCCACTTGTCGTGCTTAATACAAATAAGAGTAAAAAATATATAATTATTTTTTTTTTTTTATCTATTGATTGATGCATCTTTTAAAATCCATTCAATTAATTTTATAAAACTTATACCTATATGATTAGCAATCTCAGGAACTAAAGAAAGCTTAGTCATCCCTGGTTGAGTGTTGATTTCGAGTAAATAAAATTTTTCATTATAGAACTTAAAATCTGACCTGGTAACACCCTTACAGCCAATCAATCGATGTACTTTGCGGGTAATATTTATAATTTTTTTTAAATTTTTTTTATCTAAATTTACGGGGATTATATGTTTTGTTTTTGCATTTGAATTGTATTTTGCTTCATAATCATAAAATTTTCTCTTTGGTTTTAATTCAATTGCACCTAATGTTTTAGGACCCATTATCGCTACCTGTATTTCTCTACCATCAATAAACTCTTCAATTAAAATTTGCTTATATACACTTAACACTTTTAATTTTTTAGTTAAATTTTTTTTATTACAAATATATACATGAACACTTGATCCCTCATTAATTGGTTTGATAACCACTGGAAATTTTAATTTTTCTTCAATAATCTTAATAATATTTTTTTTATTTTTTCTATAATCAAATTTAATATATTTTGGAGTTAGTATCTTGTTTTTTATAAAAATTTTTTTTGAAATTTCTTTATCCATTGCTATAGAGGAAGCAATCACACCTGAGTGTGTATAGGGAATTTTTTGAGTTTCTAAAATTGTTTGAATATAACCATCTTCTCCAAATTGTCCGTGTAATGCATTAAAAATTATGTCTGGCTTAAATAATTTAATATTTTTTAATAAATGATGGTCTGGCTCACAAGTTATTACAGTATATTTATTTTTTTTTAACTCTTTAGCTACTTGCTTTCCTGTATCCAAACTTATCAAACGTTCTTTGGAAATTCCCCCGCAAAGTACTAAAATTTTTTTTTTCATAGTTATTCGAGTATTTTAATTTCTTTTTCTAAAGTAATACCTGTTTTTTTTTGAACTGACTCTTGAACAAATTTTATCAATTTGTACATATCATCAAAACTAGCATTATTTTTGTTTACAAAAAAATTACAATGTTTTTCTGAAATACAAGCATCCCCAAAACTTGTGTCTAATGGTACAGATTCTTTTATTAATTGCCAAACTTTTTTATGAGATTGGTTAATTGGATTTTTAAATGTGCTACCACTAGTTTTAATTTTTGTTGGTTGGTTATTATCTTTTCTTTTTTTTAATTCAAAAACTTTATTTTGAATTTTATCTTTATCTTTCTTTTCACCTTTGAATGATGCACTCAAAAATATTAAATCATCTGATAAATCGTTGTTTCTATATTCAAAATTAATTTTATTTGCTGGTATTGTTAAAACTTTACCTTCTCTATCAACTGCTTGTATTGAGATAAGTATATCTTTAAATTCAGTATTAAAACATCCTGCGTTCATTTTTAGCCCACCACCTATAGTTCCTGGTATGCACGCTAAAAACTCAAAATTTCCCACTTCATTTTCTAAGGCAAAATCTGATAACTTCTTATCAAGACAAGCACTACCGGCAACTATTATACCATTTGGTAATATTGAAATATTAGAAAAATTTTTACCTAGCTTAATAACAACACCATCAAAAGTCTTATCACTTATAAGTGTATTTGATCCTGCACCTAAAATATGAATTTTTTCTTTTTTTCCAAATCTTTTTAAAAACAATATCAGATCAGGTAAATTATCAGGTTTAAAGTAAATTTTAGTTTTGCCACCGATATTAAACCAATTACTCTTATTTAAATCATAATCAGAATAAATTTTACTACTAATTTCATTTAAAAATTTATTTAACTCGTCTGTTAACATTATAATAAACTAGGAATTTCTCTCATCCATGCTGAAATAGTGCCTGCACCCATACCAACAACTATTTTTTTTCCATAGATAGTGTTTTTTATCAATTTTGCTAATTCGTATTGGTCATTAATCATAAACAGTCTAACTTTAGAGTTTTTAATAATGTCTTTTGCAAAACTACTGTAATTAAAACCTAATTTTATTTTTTCACCTGCAGCATAAATTGGGCATAAAATTACTGTGTCTGCTTTCTTAAATGACAAACTAAATTCTTTCTTAAGATCTTTTAATCTAGATATTCTATGAGGTTGAAATATACATATAACTTCCTCCTTTTTGTAAGCGGCTCTAACTCCATTTAAAACTTCTTTAATTTCTGTCGGATGATGCGCATAGTCATCATAAAAACTAGTTTCTCTATGTATAAAAATTTTATTAAATCTCCTTTGAACTCCTTTGAATTCTTTTAATCCTTTTTTAATAATATTTTTAGAAATTCCAATTGTTAATGCTACTGCAACAGCAGCTGTTGAATTTAAGATATTATGAATCCCAAGCAAAGGTATTTTAATTCTATTAATTGCTACATTTTTTTTTCCTGGCAAATTAATCATTAGATCGTACTCTGAAAAATCTTTTGTTTGTTTAATATTTTTTATACGAAATTGTGATTTCAAGTTTACTCCATATGTGTAAAAATTCTTTATCTTTATTTTTTTTATTAAATCTTGATTATTTTTATCATCAATACAAATAAATGATTTTCCAAAAGATGGAACTTTGTTAATAAATTTTATAAATAAATTTTTAAGATCATTCATTGAGTTATAATAATCCATATGTTCACGATCTATATTTGTAACTATTGAATAAGTCGGTGGTACGTGAATAAAGCTACCATCTGACTCATCAGCTTCCAATATACACCAATCACTTTTTCCAAGTTTAGCTGTGCTTTGGATTGCATTAAGAACACCTCCATTGATGATTGTTGGATCTAATTTTGTTTTTGAGAATATTGCAGCTAATAAAGATGTTGTGGTAGTTTTGCCATGAGATCCAGTCACAACAATATTTTTAGTCAAAGATACTATGTTGGCTAACATTTCTCCGCGTTTGTAAATTGGAAGTTGTTTTTTTCTAGCTTCTATTAACTCTGGGTTATTTTTTTTAATAGCAGATGAAATAACCACAATAGTGGCACTAGTTATATTTTTTTTAGTATGGTTGATAATAACTTTAATTCTATCTTTTTTTAATCTTTCGATATTTTTGTTGATAAATACATCGCTACCCTGAACATTAAAACCCATTCTTTTCATTATGAGCGCAAGACCACTCATACCAATTCCGCCAATTCCGACAAAATGTATAATTTCAGTTTTTGCTAATTCTATTTTCATTAATAACAGATATAATTTTCTGATTTATATTATTCCATGTATTTTGAAAGCTAAAATTTTTCATATTCATTTTTTTAATTAAATATTCATCTTTGTTGTCTACAATATTGGTTAGCATATTTATTATTGTTTTATCATCGATTTCATTTTGGTTTAAAATCCAATTACATCCAATCTTATTATAAAAAAAAGCATTTTCAAATTGGTGATTATCTTTTGAAGTTGGCAATGGTATTGCCACAAAAGGTAAATTTAAAAAAACTAGTTCTGCTAATGTTGAAGCACCTGCTCTAGTAAGACATATATTAGCTTTAGACATTAAATTTGAAATTTTTTCATTATAATCAAATAGTTCATGATTAATATTATTATCTTTATAAAATTTTTTTAAATTTTCAAAATTAAATGGATTTGTCTGTTGATAAACCTTAAAATTGTACTTTTTTGATAATTCAATTATTGAAGTTTTAATTAATTTGTCAAATATCATTGCCCCCTGACTTCCACCAATTACTAATAAATTAACATGTCCATTAATATTTTTAGCTTTTTCAATTTCATAAAATTCTTTTCTTAATAAAGATGGGATTATATTAATTTTATTTATATATTTAGCAGGGAAATTTTTAATTTTGTCAGAATAACAAAAAATTTTTTCACAAAATTTGATAAAAAATTTATTTGCTCTTCCCAATACCATGTTTGGTTCAAATAAAAAAAGTTTGATATTTAAAAATTTTGAGGCTAAGCACAAAGGTAGAGACATGTAACCACCTGTAGAAATTAATATATCTATTTTTCTTTTTCTCAAAAATAAAATTGATTCTATAATGAGGTAGATTATTGTAAAAAACTGCAATGGTAATAAAAAAATATTCTTTGATATTGGGGTTACATTAAAAACTTCAAAGTTGTATTTATTTTTATCTAAAAATTTAATACCTCTATTATCTGTTGATATAGAAACTTGAAATTGACATTTAAGTTGTTCATATAAAATTGTAGCGGGTACAACATGACCACCAGATCCACCTGTGCTAATCAAAATCTTTTTTTTCATTTAATCAATTTTTCGTTTGGTTAAATTTAGTATTATTCCAGATAATATTGATACGCCTACAATTGAGGAACCTCCATAACTTAAAAAAGGTAGAGTCATACCAGTTGTAGGAAACAGCCTAATATTAACTCCAATATGAATTAACGCCTGAAAAATAATTAAACATATTGTTCCAGTTAAAACTAATTTAATCTTTTCATTTTTTTCTAAGTATATTTTTTGGAACACACTATAAATAAAAAATAAAAATAAAACCAGTAACAGCATGATTGCTACGACACCAAATTCTTCTGCTATTACTGAAATAATATAATCAGTGTGCGCCTCTGGTACTCTATTTTTTAAAGTACCCTCACCAATTCCTTTCCCAAAAAAACCTCCACTACTAATTGCATCGATTGCTTTATCTGATTGAAAATTATGTGAAGCATTACTTGGATTAAAAAATGATAAAATTCTATTTTTTATGTAAGAAAATTTCGCGATGTAAAAAACCATATAAACTAAAGATAATAATGAAAAACTAAAAAAGGTTAAAATTACTGACAAGCTTATACCTGAAATAAAAACCAATATAGCCCAAGTCAAAAAGATAAGTAGTGTTTGTCCTATATCAGGTTGCATCATTAATAAAAGAAAAGTGGGTACAATAGCAATAAAAGTTAGCAAGTATTTAAAGTAAACATTGAAATTTTTTTCACTACATAAAATTGTTGCAATAAAAATTATTATAAATGGTTTAACTATTTCTATTGGCTGAAACTTGGGTAAAAAAAAAAGATTAAGCCATCTTTTTGATCCCTTTACTTCTATACCTAAAACTGGAACTAAAAATAGACAAAATAAAGATATAAAAAAAAGATAAAAAGAAATTTTAAATAGATTCTCTTTACTTATTGATGAAAAAAATATTAAGACAACTATTCCTATAAAGATATATAAAAAATGTTTAAAAAAGAAAAAATAATTATTAGTATCCAATTTATCAGATGCAATTAAAGAGGTTGATACCAAAGAAAAAAATAGCCCTAGACTAAATAAAAAAATTATTAGTACAAAAAGTGTTTTATCTATATTTTTCCACCATTCATAATAAAATTTATATATAGAATTAAAATTAGGCATTTATATATTTTTTAATAAGTTGATTGAAATATTCACCACGTTTCTCAAAATTTTTAAAATTATCAAATGAGGCTGCTGATGGGCTAAACAAAATCGTCTTATGACTTATTTTTTTTTCTACTTTAATTTCTGAAGATATTTTTCTGACTATACTTTTTAAATCCAAAAAGGACTCATATTTCATTAATTTTTTTATTTTACTTATAAAGAAATTCTTATTAACTCCAAATATATATGCTTTAAAATTTTTACAATCTTTTTTTGATAATAATAATTTATCTCCCTTCTTAGCTTGACCCCCAACTATCCAGTAAACATTGGTAAGTGATTTTAATAAACTCACTGATGAAGAAAAAGTTGTTGCTTTTGAGTCATTAATGATGGTTAATTTTTTTGACTGAAAAATTATTTCTTGCCTATATTTTAGTCCTTTAAATTTATTTAATGTTTTAATTAAAACAAAAAAATTAAGTTTTAGTATTTTGGCTACTTCTAAAATAAATCGTAAGTTTTCTCTATTACCATCTGTATTAAGATATTGATTATTGATTTTTTTTAAGAGATTATTATCTATACCTTGTTTAACTTTTATTATCTTAGAGGAAAAAATTTTAGACTTTAATTCTTTCTTAATATAAAAATTATTAGTATTTAAAATGGCAAAATCTTTTTTAGATTGATTTTGTAATAATTTAAATTTTGCACTCACGTACCTGTTGATAGTCTTGTGTCTCTCAAGATGATCAGGTGATATATTTAGAATTAAAGCTATATTTGACTTAAATAGCCTGCTGTACTCTAACTGATACGATGAAGCTTCAATGACAAAAACTGTTTTATTTGTTACTTTTTTTTCTAAAAGAATGGGATTTCCAATATTTCCAACAAGACGTACGTCTATTTTTTGATCTTTTAATACCTCATATAAAATTTTAGCAGTAGTAGATTTACCATTGGTTCCTGTAATTGTTATCTTATTATTTTGCTTATGGTGGTTATAAAAAATATCTAAATCTGTATGAATTTTTTTAAGGTTACTTTTCAAAAAATTACTTAAAGTGCAACTATTAATATCTATTCCAGGGCTTATTATTATATAATCAAACTTGATTTTTATTATTTTTTTAATACTACTTTTTATTTTATCATCGTATGTAGTGATCTGATTGTTTTTTTTTAAAAATTTGAAAGCTGAAAGGCCACTTCTTCCCAACCCATAAATTAAAATTTTTTTCTTATTAAATTTATTTAGGTTTTTTAGCATTATCTAAGCTTCAATGTCGCTAAACCAATCATTGCTAAAATTATTGAAATAATCCAAAACCTAATTACAACAGTAGACTCTGGCCAACCTTTTTTTTCAAAATGATGATGAATAGGAGCCATTTTAAAAACCCTTTTTCCAGTTAGCTTAAAAGATATTACTTGTACAATAACTGAAACAGCCTCTAAAACAAATAAGCCACCTGTTATTGCTAAAACTATTTCATGTTTAGTAATTATCCCAACCGCACCTAATGATCCACCAAGTGCTAAGGATCCTGTATCACCCATAAATATTTTAGCAGGTGGTGCATTAAACCAAAGAAAACCTAGACATGCTCCAATAATTGATCCACAAAACACAGCTACTTCACCCATTCCTTCCAGATAAGGTATATTCAAATATTCTGAAAATACTATATTACCTGTAACATAGCTAATAAAGGCAAAGCAGCCTGCCACTAATATAACTGGTACAGTTGCTAATCCATCAAGTCCATCAGTTAGATTAACTGCATTTGAAGAACCTATAATTATAAATATTGAAAATGGTACAAAAAACCATCCCAAATTTACAACTAAATTTTTAAAAAATGGAAAATATAAATTTGTTAATTCAATATTTTGAGATAATTGTGACAACCACAATATACCAATCGTTGCTATTATAATTTGTGAAATAAGTTTAAATTTAAATGAAATACCAGAAGAATTTTTAAATTTAATTTTTTTGTAATCATCATAAGCTCCAAGTAGACCAAAGCTAGTTACTATATAAAGTAAAAACCATATATGATAATTGGATAAGTCTCCCCACAAAAGTATTCCAGAAAATAATCCTAATAATATTAAAACACCTCCCATTGTAGGTGTTCCAATTTTTTTCACAATGTGTTCATTTGGACCATCTTCTCTTATTGGATCTAATATTTGTCTTGCAGAAAAAAATTTAATGAATGGTGTACCAACTAATAAAACTACAATCATAGAGGTAAACATTGCAAGACCTGTACGAAAGGTAAGATATTTAAAAACATTAAGAAAACTATATTGATCTACTAATTCAGAAATGAGACTATAAAGCATTAAAATTACCTGTTTTTATTCGATTAGTTAGACTGTTAAGTCCTGTAGAATTTGAACCTTTAATCATTAAATAATCATTATTATTTAAAGTGTTTTTAATCAAATCAATTATTTGAAAATTTTTTTTCATAAAAATTCCTTTTTTATTTTTATTTAGACTATGAAAGATCCATTTAACATGTTTACCAATAATATTAATATTTTTGAGAGAAGTTTTATTGATACTTTTTCCAATTTCAGTGTGTAGTCTTTTTGAATATTTACCTAATTCCAACATGTCACCAAGTATTAAATGTTTTTTTGTATTATTAGCTTTAATCATATCAAAATTTTTTAGTGCAGATTTTAAAGATAATGGGTTTGAATTGTAACTTTCATCCACAAGGTAAAAAAATTTTTTAAATAATCTTATTTTTACTATATCTCCACGACCATTTGTTGCTTTATGATCATAAAATATATCTTTATCTAATTTTTTTATATTTTTGTAAATTGACATAATAGTAATAGTTGCTAGTAGGTTTTTTAAATCACTCTCAAAAAAAGAATTAAAATAAAAGTATTTTTTTGTTTTATTAATATTTATAGAGATTTTATACTTAGATTTTTTTTTTAAAATTGAGCCCAAACTTATAGTTGCACTTTTATTCTTCAAGCTAAAAGAAAGAATTTTTAAGTTTCTTTTTAATCCTATTTTTTTATGAAAATTATAAAATTTATCATCTTTGTTTAAAACAAGATAACCTTCTTCTTTTATGTTTTTAATAATCTCTGATTTAGCTAAAGCTATTTGATTGATACTTTTAAAATTTTTGATGTGAGCATAAGAAACATTTGTAATTACACCAACATCAGGTTTTATAATTTTTGATAAATAATCAATTTCTCCTTTCTTATTCATTCCAATCTCAAAAATACCAAATTCGTCATCTTTTTTTAAATTAAACAAACTAAAAGGAACACCAAATTTATTATTAAATGATTTTGGAGAGCAAGTTACTTGACTAATTTTATCTAATGATCTTCCAGTTAATTCTTTAAGTGAGGTTTTACCACAACTACCTGTTATTGATATAATTTTACAAGGTAGATTGTCTCTTAATAGGGATGATGCTTCTGTTAAAAATTTTAATGTGTCTTTTACTATTATTTTTTTTCTAGTTTTTTTTTGATTGTTAACTATTGCTAAAGATGCACCTTTAGCAAAGGCTTCTTTAACAAATAAATTACCATCTTTATTTTTACCTTTAATGGCAAAAAAAATATTACCTTTTTTAATTTCTTTAGAATTGATTGATACATTTTTAATCTTTATTTTTGAAGAAATATTAGTTGAATTACTTAATTCTTTTAAAATATTTAATTTAAAATTATTTGAGAGTGTTCTATTTTTAATTTTAATAGTTTTTAATATTTGCTGTTTATCAGAAAATAATTTTTTTGATTTTTTATATTCTTGAATTTTTTCATGTCCCTTACCAGCAACAATCAGAACGTCTCCAGTTTTCAGGTCAAATATAGCTTTATTGATGGCATTAGCTCTATTTGAAATCTCATAGATTTTAGATTTATTGATATTTCTTCTTATGGAATTTCTTATAGTTTTTGGATTTTCATATCTCGGATTGTCATCTGTTAGATAAATTCTATCACAATATTTATTTGCAATTTTTCCCATCATTGGTCTTTTTGACTTATCTCTATCTCCACCACATCCAAAAACTATTGAAATTTTTTTATCTTTAAATTGTTCTCTTAAGCTGCTCAAGGACGCTTCTAGAGCATCTGGTGTATGTGCATAGTCCAATATAACTTTTGAATTATTTTTAACACTTCCAATTTGTTCTAATCTTCCACTTACTGGTTTAAGATATTGAATCGTATTAATTATTTTTTTAAAACTTAGACTACTTTTTGTTGCAGCTATCATTGCCATTAAAATATTTTTAATCTGAATCTTTCCTATCAACTTTGTTTCAAATTTATAAATATTTTTATCAAATTTTATTTGAATTATTTGTTTTTCATCTTGAAATTTATGAGAAATAACTTCTAAATTACTCCTATTATTTGAAATTGTTTGAATATTGAATTTATTTTTTGAAGCTATCTTTTTAATTTTTTTATATTGAGGAATTTCTATATCAGTAATAATGTTT
>Ga0209335_10002164_pt1 | contig 21174 bp, 19 predicted proteins | sample COG_09_FD_184753 | JGI IMG/M metagenome (GOLD analysis project Ga0209335, IMG submission 184753) | Pelagic Microbial community sample from North Sea - COGITO 998_met_09 (SPAdes) (version 2) | ecosystem: Environmental > Aquatic > Marine > Neritic zone/Coastal water | place: Helgoland, sampling...
AGTGTTCCTAAGCCAAGGGTAGCAACGTTAAGAAAAATCAATAAAATTAATACGTCTGAGCTGATTGATGAGGGTATAATACTGTGGTTTCCTGGGCCTGAGAGTTACACAGGCGAAGATATGGCAGAAATCCATGTACACGGCAGCAAAGCAGTTATAGAGGCCCTCCACGCATCTATTTCTAATATAAAAAATTGCCGACTAGCAGAACCTGGTGAATTTACAAAACTTGCATTTCAAAATGGAAAAATAAATTTATTAAAAGCAGAGAGCATTGCTGATTTAATCTCATCTGAAACAGAAATTCAAAGACAGCAAGCAATTAAAATGATGAATGGAAAATCTGCTGATCAATTTAATTTTCTTAGAGAAAAACTTTTAAAAATTTTATCTCATGTTGAGGCGAAAATTGATTTTCCAGATGAAGACTTACCAAATAATATTTTAGATGAAATACAAAAAAGTTCAAATGAGGTTGCAGATAAAATTCAAAAAATATTAAACGATCAAAAAGTTGGAGAAAGAATTAGAGAAGGTTTTAAAATTGTGATCCTAGGTCCAACTAATGCTGGAAAGTCTAGCTTGATGAATTATTTATCCAATCGTGATGTTGCGATTGTTTCTGAAATTGCTGGCACAACTAGAGATGTAATTGAAACACATCTTAATATAGATGGATACCCAGTTATAATATCTGATACAGCCGGTATAAGAGAATCTAAAGATGAGATAGAAAAGAAAGGTATTAAATTATCCTTAAATAGAGCAGAAGAAGCAGATCTAAAACTTGTTGTGGTAGATGCAAAAAGTATTGATTTTACTGATGTTTTGAAGGATTTGTTGGAGGAAAATGCAATTTTAGTTATAAACAAATCTGATCTTTTAGAAAAAAATATTGATCCAGAAGTTAAAAAAACAAATCATGTTTTAATTTCAATTAAAAAGAATGAAAATATTGAAGAATTAATTTCCAAAATAAAAAATAATTTAAAAAATAAATTTATTACAAGTGATGATATTTTAATTACAAGGGAAAGACATCGACAACATTTGCAACAATGTTTGGATCATTTAAATTATTTCAATCAAAAAAAAGAAATAGAAGATTTTGATATAGCTGCAGAAGATTTAAGATTAGCTACTAGACATTTGGGCATGATTGTAGGAAAAGTCGACGTAGAGGAGATATTAGGTAGCATTTTCAACGATTTTTGTATCGGCAAATAATCACCTATTTTGCTGTTTTTTTTGCAGTTTTTTGCCTAAAAACATTGATAATATTAGCTTATTTACAAAAAAATAAGCCTTTCTTGTAAATTATTTAATCAGATATAAATTTGGTTTATGAAAAATGATTTGTCGTTTGAAGTAGTGGTTATTGGTGGAGGACATGCTGGTTGTGAGGCTGCATCAGCATCAGCCCGTCTAGGAGTAAGCACTGCCTTATTCACTCACAAAATAGAAACCATAGGAGAGATGTCTTGTAACCCAGCAATTGGAGGCTTGGGTAAAGGTCATTTAGTTCGAGAAATAGATGCCCTAGATGGCGTAATGGGAGATGTTGCAGATAAATCTGGTATACAATTTAGACTGTTAAATAGAAGTAGAGGCCCAGCTGTAAGAGGACCAAGAACTCAGTCTGATAGATCGCTATATCGTAAATATATGCAAGAAAAACTGCTAAACTACTGTAATTTAAACATTTTTTCAGATCCAGTAATTAAGTTTTTTTTTAATAAAAACTCTATAAATGGATTTGAAACAAAAGAAGGTAGAAGGGTTTTAGCAAACAAGATAATACTTACAACGGGGACTTTTTTAAACGGTTTGATACATATAGGTGATGAGAGAACACCTGCTGGAAGATATAATGAAAAACCCTCTACAGGTTTAAGTGAACAATTAGCTAAATATGATTTTAAAATTGGAAGATTAAAAACTGGTACACCACCAAGGTTGGATGCAAGAACAATTAATTTCGAAAACTTAGAAGAACAATTTGCAGATGACGATCCTTATTTTTTTTCATTCTTAACAAAAAAAAATTCGAACAGACAAGTGTCATGCCGAATGACATATACAAATGAGAAGGTTCATAAAATTATTGAAAAGAATTTATCTAAGAGTGCTATGTATTCTGGTAGTATAAAAGGAGTAGGCCCAAGATATTGTCCATCTATAGAAGATAAGATAGTAAAATTTGCAGATAAAGTTCGTCACCAGATATTTTTAGAACCAGAGGGTCTAAATGATCACACAATTTACCCCAATGGTATCTCCACATCACTACCAGCTGAGGTTCAACAAGAAATATGTAATAATATCAATGGCTTAGAAGACGTTACTATATTAAGACCAGGATATGCAATAGAATATGACTATATTGATCCACGTGAACTATTCTTAACTCTTGAAACTAAGAAGATAAATAATCTTTATCTTGCGGGTCAGATTAACGGAACAACTGGATATGAGGAAGCTGCCGCTCAGGGTCTTATAGCAGGTATAAACGCTGCCCTATCAGTTAAAAAATTAGAACCATTCATACTCGATAGATCAGATGCTTATATAGGGGTTATGATTGATGATTTAATCACTAAAGGAGTTGCTGAACCGTATCGTATGTTTACATCTAGAGCTGAGTATAGATTAAGTTTGAGATCTGATAATGCTGATCAACGATTGACAGCTAAGGGTATAGAGATAGGCTTAATAGGCAACGAGAGAAAAACAGTATACTTAGATAAATTTAAAAAAATTGGTCAAATAAATTTTAAAATGCGTTTATCTTCTATTTCACCTTCTAAAGCTGAGAAATTCGAAATAAAAATAGCTAAAGATGGAATACTGAGATCATCAAATGAGGTTCTTACTCAAAAGGGCGTAAATATGAGTAAAATCAGAGAAATATGGCCTGATATACCATTTTTTAGTAAAGAAATTGATGAACAAGTTGAAATTAACGCTCATTATATGGGCTATTTAAAGAAACAAAAAGCTGATATTTTAGCATTTAAAAGAGATGAAAACCTAATAATACCTTATAAAATAGATTATGATTCACTTTCAGGATTGTCGAATGAGGTAAAAGCTAAGTTCAAAGAAATTAGACCCAAAACGATGGGTCAAGCTTTAAGAATTGATGGAATTACTCCCGCAGCAGTATATATTTTGTTGTCACATGTCAAAAGAAAGTCTATTAAGCATATAGCTTAATGGATCAAGAAATTTTAAATTCCTACTCAAGACTCAATGACTTAAATGTTTCACGTGAAACATTTTTAGATTTTGAAAGTTACATATCTATGGTTTTAGAAAAAAATAAGAAAATCAATATAATTAGTCAAAATACTCCATCAAAAAAGTCAATAATTGACAGACATATAATTGATTCAGCTCAAATTATTGATTTTATTGATTTAAATAGCAATACAACCACAGATTTAGGATCAGGAGGGGGAATGCCCGGCATAATAGTAGCGATTATACTTAAAAACATGAAAAATAAAATGAATGTGCACTTATATGAAAAAAGTTATCATAAAAGCCATTTTCTAAAAGAAGTATCAAAAAAATTAAATTTAAATACAAAGATTTTTCAAAAAAATATTTTTGAAATTAAAAATTTAGAAACAGGAACAATTATGTCTAGAGCGTTTAAACCAATGCCCATAGTTTTGAATTTAATTTATGAAAATTTTGCTAAATATAAAAATTTAATTTTTTTTATGGGCAGGAGTGGTAGAAAAATTTTTGAAGAGTCGAAAAAAAATTGGAAACTGGAGTATACAGAAAAAAAAAGTTTAACTAGTAAAGACTCTTTTTTATTAAATATTAAAAAAATAAATAGAAAGAATTAGATGCAAATTATTTCAGTCATAAATCAAAAAGGTGGGGTAGGAAAAACGACTACCGTAATAAATCTTGCTGCTGGATTATCCCAACAAAATAAAAAAATTTTAGTTATTGATCTAGACCCACAAGGGAATGCAACAACTGGTCTAGGATTATCTAATATGGATAATTCAAATGACACAATTTATGGTGTATTAAATGGAACAAAAGAAATAAATGAAGTAATTAAAAAAACACAAATTGTAAATCTAGATATCATCACTTCAAATGTGGATTTATCAGGATTAGAAGTAGAAACAGCAGATGATGGCAATAGGGCATTTATATTAAAGACTAAATTAAGCGCATATTTAAACAATTCTAGAGGATCTTATGATTATATTCTCATAGATTGCCCCCCTTCATTAAGTTTGTTGACAGTTATGGCTTTAGTAAGCTCAAGTTCACTTCTTGTCCCCCTGCAGACTGAATTTTTTGCTCTTGAGGGCCTAACACAGCTAATGAAAACGATAGAAAGGATAAAAGTTAGTTTAAATCCAGATTTAAAAATAAGAGGTATACTTTTAACAATGTATGACAAGCGAAATAAACTGTCTTCACAAGTTGAAAAAGAAGCAAGAGACTATTTTAGTGAAAAAGTTTATTCTACAGTAATACCTAGAAATGTAAGATTATCTGAAGCACCATCACATGGAATACCTGTTTTAATTTATGATAAATCATGCCCAGGTAGCAAATCATATTTTAGTTTCACTGATGAGTTTATAAATCAAGAAACATCAATAGGGAGCGCAGCTTAATGGATAAAATTAAAAAAGGGCTAGGAAGAGGCTTATCTTCACTGATAGGTGAAACAAAACTAGAGCCTCAAAAAAATCAATTATCAATTAGTGATTTGGTACCAAATAAATTCCAGCCAAGAAAAAACTTTGAAGAAACGAATTTAGTAGACTTAACTAATTCAATAAAAGAAAGAGGAATTATACAACCAATTGTAGTTAGAAAATCGAATGAAGATGACTCAAAATATGAAATTATAGCTGGAGAAAGAAGATGGCTAGCTGCTCAAAAAGCTGGTCTTCATAATGTACCTGTAATTGTTACTGAAGCAGATGATTTAAAGTCTTTAGAGTTTGCAATAGTTGAAAATGTTCAAAGACATGATTTAAATGCTCTTGAAGAAGCACAAGGTTATAAACGATTAATAGATGAATTCTCTTATGATCAAGAAAAAGTGTCAAAATTTATTGGTAAAAGCAGAAGTCATATAGCAAATTCATTGAGATTATTATCTCTTCCAAAAGATGTCATGATATTAATTGAGAAACAGCAACTTACAGTAGGTCATGCAAAAATCTTAGTTGGATTACAAAATGCAAGTTTTGTTGCAAATAAAATTGTAGAAAAAAAACTTTCCGTTAGACAAGCTGAAAATTTTGTAAAAATTTTTAAAACCAAAAAAAATAAATTAAAAGAACATAAAGATCCAAATATAAGCGATTTAGAGAGAAAAATTTCTGAAAAAATTGGATTAAATGTACTAATTAAAAATGACAAAAGAAATAAAGGATCAATTACGTTTTCTTATCAAGACATTGATCAGTTAAATAAAATAATTGAAATTATAAAGTCTAATTATTAGATATTTCTACTCTTTCCAAAATAAAATTATTTATAATTTGGTTAGCAATTTGTGAATTTTTTTTGATTAAAAGTTCGATTTCATTTGTTTTTTTAATCAATGATTTTATTTGAGATAAAGACCATATTTTTAATTGTTGTTTAACTAAATCTTTTTCTTTCCAAAAAATTGGTGGTCTAAATGATGATATGACTATATCTAAATCTTTTTTAATTTCTAAATCTATTTTTAACTTTTTTAACCTTTTTAACTTATATAAAAAAGTTTTAACAATTAGAATATTATCTTCAGAAGAGACTATGTTCTCATTAAGCATAGTTAGAGTTTTTTTTTTGTTTTTTATTAAGCATTGATCTATCAAATCTGCAATATTATAATTTTCTGCTAAATTGGTTAGTTTAAGGATTTCAATTAAATCTATAGATTGTTTTTTTAGACTAAAACTATGAATTTTATCTAACTCATTTTTTAAATTTATTCGATTTCCTTTTGATCTTTCAATAATATAATTAATGTTTTGTGTTGATACCTTAATTTTTGCTTCTTTAAAAAAATTTTGGGCGATCATCATAAGTGATTGATAGTTATCTTCGTAAAATGGCACTATAATTGTATTGTTATTTTTTTCAAAAAAACCTCTTAACTTAGATTTTTTTTCTAGAACACCTGATTTTATAATTATTTTTATGTCCTCAGTTTTTTTTTCTATAATTTCTTCAATTACTCTTAATATTTTATCTGAAGCTCTATTAATAATAACTAATTTATCATTATCAAAAAAAGATTTATTTAAAATTCTTTCTTTAAAACTCCCAACATCATCAAGTATTTCCTCTTCATCATGACGATAAATATTTTTAGAAAAAATTGGTTTGAAAATTTTTTCAATTGTTTCGTCAATTAAACCATTATTAGACCCATAGAGTAAAAAAAAATTTATATTTTTTTTTAGATTATTTTTAAGATTATAATGTTTAACTATCATCTTAAATTCAAGAATAAAATTAACTCAGCTATAATTTCATTTATCAGATTTTCTTTAATCTTATTTTGATATTCCACTAATTTAAATTTTTTGTCTTTATTTCCATATGTGAAATTTTTTATTATCTTTTTTTTCTCAACCGTCTTTTCATTTTTACTAATTATTACATCTACAATTATAGTTGATTTATAAGATTGCACCTGGCCTTTTGAATTTTTAGAAGTTTCTTCTATTTTATAATCAGTTATTAATAAAAGCTCATTTAAATTGTTATTTTTTTCATTACCTTTTATTGAAAGAGTATTAATTATTTTTCTGTTTAAATCACTCCTTCCTTTTAAAATAATTTTTGAAAATTCTAAATTTTCTGTATTTTTGTTTAAATAAACAGGTTGATAACCACAACTTGTAATAAAAAATAAAATGAGTATTAAAGTTTTTTTCATTTCTTAATAATATAATTAATCAGTCTGTTTTTAACATATATTGTTTTTAATATGTTTCCATCAACTAAATACTTATCGATTAATTTTTTATCTTTTATAAATTTAACAAGATCTTTTTCTGAAATGTCATTTTGAACAGATATTAAGCTTCTTTTTTTACCATTTACTTGAATTACAATTTCTAAGTTTTTATTATTTAAATATTTTTCGTTTACTAATGGCCAAGATATTTTTTTGTTTATGTTCAACTTATAGAGACACTCACTTATTATGTGTGGCATAACCGGCATCATAATTATTAATATTTTTTCAAAATTTTCTTTTAAATTTTTATAATTTTTCTTAACTTTAACTATTTCTTTATAAAATGAATAAATTTCATGGTAAGTTGCTATAATTACATTATAACGAAATTTTTCTAAAGCTTGATTAATTTTAGAAATCATTTGATTTGTAAAAATTTCCAATTTTTCATTTTCAGGAACTAACTTTGAATCAATTATTTGGGAAATTTGCTCGTTCAAAACCCAAAATTTTTGTATAAATTTGTGTGATGATAACATTCCTTCATCTGACCATTGAATATCTCTCTCTGGAGGACTATCAGCTAAAATAAAAAACCTGACTGCATCAGCCCCAAATTGTTTAATTGTATCTACTGGATCTATTGTATTCTTTTTTGATTTAGACATTGACTCAGATGGTCCCACTTTAATTTTTTTTGAAGGGTCACTTTTTAAAAAATATTCTTTACCATTCGTAGTGATTATTTCCTCTGGGCTTAACCAATTGTTATTTTCATCTTTATAAGTTTCATGGCACACCATGCCTTGTGTAAAAAGGCCTTTAAAAGGCTCTTTTATTTTTATATGATCATTGTCTAAGCTAATCCCTCTCATAAAAAATCTAGAATACAAAAGGTGTAAAATCGCATGTTCCACCCCGCCAATATATTGATCTACAGGCATCCAATAATCCAGTTCAGATTTGTCAAAAGGCTCTTGTTTGTTTTTTGCAGAACAAAATCTTAAAAAATACCAAGATGAATCAACAAAAGTATCAAGAGTATCAGTTTCTCTTAAACATTTTTTTCCATCAATAATTACTTGCTTCCAATCGTCTTGAGAGTCTAGGGGGTTACCATTAGTATTGATATTAATATTTTCTGGTAATTTTACTGGAAGTTTATCTTCAGGTATCTTTAATGCATTATTTTTTTCGTCATAGGCAATAGGTATTGGGCATCCCCAGTATCTTTGTCTAGATATTCCCCAATCTTTTAATCGGAAATTTGTTTTCTTTTTTCCTAAATTTTTACTTTCCAAAAATTTAATAGTCTCATTTATTGATTTATTGGGAGCCTGGAGCCCATTTAAAAATTTAGAATTTATTATAATACCTGATCCAGTGTAAGCTTCATTTTTGACATTAAAGTTATCATTAACATCTTGAGGCTTAACAACAGTTTTAATTCCAAGACCATATTTTTTTGCAAAATCAAAATCTCTTTGATCATGAGCTGGGCAACCAAAAACAGCACCAAATCCATAATCCATCAAAACAAAATTAGCAAAATAAACTGGAACCTTAACTGAATCATCAAGTGGATTGATAGCTAATAGATTTGTTTTAAAACCAATTTTAGTTGCTTGAGCAATTGACTCCTCTGTTGTACCTGTTTTAGAACATTCATTCTTAAAGTTTATAAATTCAGGAATTTTTTCGTAAAATTTAGACAAAGGATGATCTACAGAAAGAGCAAGAAATGAAAATCCAAAAAGAGTGTCGGGTCTTGTAGTATAACATTTTATTGAATTAATTTCTTTTAAACCCTTAATTTTAAAATCTATTTCACAGCCAAGAGATTTACCTATCCAATTTTTTTGCATAGTTTTTACTTTTTCAGGCCATTGATCTAGTAAATTTAAACCATCAAGCAACTCATTCGAAAATTTTGAAATTTTAAAAAACCATTGATTTAATTTTTTTCTTTCCACTAAGGCTCCAGATCGCCATCCTTTTCCATCAATTACTTGTTCATTCGCAAGTACTGTTTTGTCTTCAGGATCCCAATTGACATAACTTTCTTTACGATAAACTAAACCTTTATCATAAAATTCTAAAAATATTTTTTGTTGATGTTTGTAATAATCTTCTGAACAAGTAGAAATTTCTCTATCCCAGTCAATTGATAAACCCAATTGTTTTAATTGAGATTTCATTGTTTTAATATTATTTTCAGTCCATACTTTTGGATTTAAATTATTTTGTTTGGCTGCATTTTCAGCTGGCATACCAAAAGAGTCCCAGCCCATAGGATGTAGTACATTAAAACCAGATAGTGATTTATATCGGGACAAAACATCTCCTATAGTATAATTTCTAACATGACCCATGTGAATTTTACCAGATGGGTAAGGAAACATTTCCAGACAATAAAACTTTGGTTTATTAAGATCTTTATTCGCAAAAAAAAATTTTTCGTCGATCCATTTTTTTTGCCACCTTATTTCAGTTTCCTTAAAATTATATCTTGTTTCAGACATTGAATTAAAAATGATTAGAATTTCTTACCAGGAATTTTATAGTCACCTATTTTTTCTTTAGTTTTGATTAGATCTTGCTGTTCTATTTCTGCAGCTTTTTTTAAAATTGAAAATTTTATTTCGTTATTTGTGGAATTTTCAATTTTTTTTATTTTACAATTATTGTAGGATTCACATTTTCTCGTATGTATAATTATATTAATTGCATCTGATCTAATTTCATTAGTTAAAAACCTTACAGCTATTTTTATTTCTTCATTATTATCTTCATCACTAAACCATTCAGTGATAATTATACCGCCCCCATAATCCACAACACCTAGAGGTGCAAAGTCTAATTTTTCCATGGTTGCACGCCATAAAGGATTAGAAGATGCAAAAAGAAAGTCACCCCCAGATTTTCCAAGACTTCCCAGTCTAAATCCTCTGCCTTCTTCCATATTTTTTTTAACACGCTCGTCTGCATTAACAGGAGTATTTTTAGCATCTGTAGGTCTATAAATTCCACAAGATGATAGAAATAAGAATAAAGCTAATAATGATATAATATTTTTCATTTTTTATAGAAATAATAACCTTTAATAGTTCGATTTTATGATTAATTAAAGGTCAATTTAAAATGTGATAAAAATGCAACAGATTTATAAAAAATATTGAAAAATGTACAATATTTATACTTTAATTGATTTAATCGACTATTTTCCAAATATTCATATATGAAAATTAAAATAAAGGAGAAAATTATGAATAACTTTAAAAAAGTTGGTCTTACAGCTTTAGCAGGATCTCTTGCTGCTGTTTCAGCTCAAGCAGCTGAAATGACAGTTAGCGGTGCTACTCTGTTGACTTATACTTCAGAACATACATCTGAAGTTACAGGTAACCCGTTTGGTATGAAAACTAACATTGGCTTCACTGCTTCAGGTGATGTTAATGGTTACACAGTTTCATACATGCAAACATCAATGGACAAATTTGCTGGTATGTCATCAGCTAGATTATCAGTTGATATGGGTGATATGGGAACAATAGCGTTTGACCAAGGTTCAGGTTCAGGTTTAGGAACTATTGACGATAAAACGCCAACTGCTGCAGAAGAAATCTGGGATGGCCTAGATGGCGCTGGATCTTCAGCAACATCTGTTGGTGGTTTAGTTGGTGCAGCTGGTGCTAGTGGTGTGTTTAATTACATTAACTCATTTGCTGGTGTTACTTTAAACGCTGCTGCAAGAACTGGTTCAGGTACTAAGAACTCTGACGGTGCATCATCTGGTGCTGGTCAAGGTGCTTGGGACTTTGCTTTAACTACTAGTGAAACTGGAATTGATGGATTATCAATCGGTGCTGGATATGGTGAAGCTGAAACAGGTACTGTTGATGCAAAAACAGGTTCAGGCGGTGATTCAGTTCACATGACTGCATTTGCTAATTACTCTTACGGACCAGTTACTGTTGGATATCAAAAATCTGACATCGACTTAGGTACTACAGGAGCTAATGGTGAATTAGTTGATGCTTGGGGTATTGCATTTAACGTAAACGAAAATCTTTCAGTTTCATACGGTGAAAGAGAAGTAGAATACGATAAACCATCTGCAACTAACGTTACAGAAAACGGTGAAGGTATCGCTGTAGCTTACACTATGGGTTCTATGAAAATTGCTGGAAACAAAAACGAAGTTACTAGCAACGGTGGAACAGCTGGTGTTAGCGATGAAATGACTGAAATCGCATTATCATTTGCGTTTTAATCATTTAATAGTTTAAAATTATTAAAAGCCCCAGTTTTTAACTGGGGCTTTTTTTTTATAAGCTTAAATTTAATTCTTTAAGAAAATCCTTATATCTATCAAAGCCATTTAACGAAGTTTTATAAATAGGTTTTCTGGCCTGTGCGGTACTCATTGTTTTAATAGGATTTTTATTTTTGTGAAAATTAAGACAGTTCTCTTCCCATTCTAAATTGCAATGTTTTAAAATGGTCTTAATTTGTCCTTCCTTATCATTAATCAAGTCTTCATAATTAATATTTAAAATTTCAATGTCTTTTTTAGAATTCCAAAAATTCATAATATTTAGATAGGCTTTGTAGTATTTTACTAAATCTTTTTCAGAGTAAGAAAAATTCAAACCTGCCTCGAAAAAATTTTTATATAAAGATAAACAGTTATTTTTTGGATCACGTTTACAATGAATAATTTTTGCGTTGGGAAAAAAAATTTTTATAAAACCAATCCACCTAAAATTAAGTGGAGCTTTATCTGTTATAAATTCTTCATTGAAATTAAAGTAATTGATGTAATTACTATATTCAGATGATATTGATTGAATTCTTTTATTATCATTAAACAAGTTTAATACTGAGCTTTCTTGAATTTTATGTTTTTCAATTAAGTTTTCTTTAATTAAATTTGATAAAATAGGCAATTCTCCTCCACCATATACTTTGCTGTGAGAAGTTATAATTTGCTCTAACAAAGAAGTACCAGATCTAGGCATGCCTAAAATAAAAATGACATTATTTTTGTTATTATTTTTAAATTTTTTAAAGTTAACATTTTTAAAAATTTCAATAACTTTATCTATTAATTTAATTTCGTCTTCCACCTTATAATTAGAAATATTCTTTTTAAGGTCATTTCCCTTTTTCAAGAATTGAAACGACTCTTCAATTTTATTTATATCTTCGTTAGCTTTTGATAAGGCAAAGTAAAGATCAATTTTTTCATTATCATCTAAGTTTTGATTATCTAATTTATTTACCATTTTTTCATAATGTTCATCTTTATCTTCATATTTCATTGACTGAGCAATTAAATGATCGGCCTTTGTAAATTTAGGGTTAATATTTAGGACCAATTTTGCAAATTTTATTGATTCTGTAAAATTCCCCAAACCTTGATTTGCTAAGGAAAGCAAATATAAAACAATTATATTTTGAGGTGTTATTTTTCTTGCTTTTTCATAAAGTAAAATTGCGTCTTCAAGTTTATTAATATCTCTTTTTAAATTACCTAAATTTACATAAGCATTTACATATTTAGGATTAATCTCTATTGCTTCATTATAAAGTTTTTCAGCTTTATCATATTGTAATAGATTTTTATAACTAGTAGCTAAATTGTTTATCAAGGCTAAATTTTTAGGGTCATATTTTAATCCTTCATTAAAAATTTTTAGCGCTTTTTTATATTCACCATTATTTTGGTGTGAGGATCCTAATAAATTATAAAGCAATACATATCCTGGATATTTTTTTAAATAAATCGTAGATTTCGAAATTACAAAATCAAACTTTTTAGCATTGAAATTGTTAATTAAGATTTGTATTTGTTTTGATATGTCAATGTTATTCATTTTTATTATTAAAATGTTTTATAGCAGAAAAACCGAATATATTTAATATTTTTAGATAATTAATATTTTTTTTATTTATTCCTCCAAGTGCAATAACCTTTTTTTTAGTTTGTTTGGCTATTGTCTTAAATTTAATAACGCCAAGGAATTTTCTATAATTTTTGGTTATAAATAGAGGAGATAAAAAGATTACATCTGTACATTGTTTTTCTTTTATCCTAATTTCTTGTAAGTTATGTGCCGATCCTAAGATCATAAAATTTTTTTTTTTGTTTAAATTCTTAAAGTTAAGATTTTTATTAAATGAAGGTATGTAAATACCATCTAGATTATTTTGAAATGCTTGTTTGTAATTATTAGCTAAATAAATTTTTTTATTATAAGCTTTACATAAATTTCTAATTTTTAATATTTGGTCATTTTTTAAATCTGTATTATAATTTCTATAAATGATACCAATGTTAGAAGGTAAATTAATAATTTTTTCTTTTTCGAAAGATTCTATAAAAGTATAAATAAGCGGAGTTTTAATATGCATCAATGTGTTAGGAATTTACTAGAAATTGAAAAAGAAATATATTTAAAAAAATACTCACATAAAAGCAAAACTGAAATTATAGCTGTTAGCAAAACTTTCGGTATTTCAGACATAATGCCTTTAATTGAACATGGTCATATTCATTTTGGAGAAAATAAAGTGCAGGAAGCCATGAATAAGTGGTCAAACATTTCCAATAAATATCATAATTTAAAGCTACATATGATAGGTAAGCTTCAAACAAATAAAGTTAAGCAAGCAGTATCAATTTTTGATTACATTCACTCAATAGATTCCTTGAAATTAGCTAAAAAGATTTCAATTGAACAAAATAAGATCAATAAAAAAATAAAACTATTTATTCAGGTTAATATAGGAGATGAAAACCAAAAAAATGGAATATCTATTAAAAATTTAAAAGATTTTTATGAGTGTCTAGGTAAAGAACTGAATTTAGATATTATTGGCTTAATGTGTATACCACCAATTGATGCTGAGCCTGAGGATGTTTTTAAAGAAATGAATAGTTTAAATAATATAATTGGGCTTAAAGAATTAAGTATGGGAATGTCATCTGATTATTTAAAGGGCATAAAACACGGTGCAACTTTTGTAAGAATTGGTTCTAAAATATTTGGTAATAGAATTTAATTAATTTTAATTTTTGTTTTTTTATTTATTAATTTTAATAAAATTAAAAAATCTCTTTTTTTTAGAGCAATGCAACCCGCAGTACCTTTATAATTTTTAGTAAGGTGTAAAAAAATTGCACTTCCTTTTTTAGGAACTCTCTTATTTGTATTATATAAAATGGGGATAAAATAGTCATATTTATAATCTAATCTAAAAAGTTTTTCAGATTTTTGCACTTTTTTAATTGAAACTAATTTATTATAATTATCTGCGTCTTTAAAATCATAACACCAACCCATATCTTTTTTTATTGGTTTACATGTTATTCCAGTTATAGGTTTTTTTACTCTATCCTTTCGATAGAATAAATAGCCAAGTTCGAAGATACCTTTTGGTGTTTTTTGATCTCCTTCTAATTTTTTTGAAGTTAGCCCTTTTTTTCCGACACAACACTTAAAATAAAACTGATTAAAATATAAATTATATTTATTTTTTAGTATAATTAAATTATCTTTTACTTTCATGAATTGTACCAAAATAATATTATATGATTGTCAAGATATCTATAAAATTCTAAAAGAAATCAATGACGTATTAAAACTAAATCTAATTAATATAGAAAATAAAACCAATTTAAATTCTGAGATTAATAATTCAGACTCATATTTAATTATTACTAAACAAAACAAATTGATTAATAAAAATCAATTATTTTTAAACAATCTTCCAATTAAGTTAGAAAAATTAGTTGAAGAAATTAATTTAAATATTTTAAAAAATAGTTTTAAAGAAAAATCTAATATTAATATTAAAAAATATAAACTAAATATAAACTCTAGAGAAATATCCTATAGAGACAAAATAATAAAATTAACAGAGCAAGAAGTAAAAATATTATTGTATCTTACAAAACACAAGTCTCCAATTACGGTAAGCAAGCTACAGAAGGATATTTGGGATTATGCAGATGATCTTGAAACTCACACGGTTGAAACTCATATTCATAGATTAAGAAAAAAATTTGTGAATATTTTTGATGATACTAATTTAATTCTTAGTAAAAAAGATGGGTATCTAATTGATTAAATTTAGATCCTAGCTCCAATTTTTTGAATAATCTTTGCTGACAAATCTGTTCCGATTTCTAAACTTTTTTGGGTTGGATAATTATTTATTTTTCCATGTAAATAACCGGCTGCAAATAAATCTCCAGCACCTGTTAAATCTATAATATTTAAATTTCTTAGTGCCTTGCATTCACAAACCTCATCTTGATTTATTGAAACTGCTCCTTTATTTCCCATTGTAATAATTATATTTTTTTTTAATTGCTTTGAAAAATTAATAGCTTCATTTATAGATTTTGAATTAATCAAAGATAAAATTTCTTTTTCATTAGCAAAGACAACATCAAGTTTATTTTTTACTAGATCAAGAAAACTATCCTTATGTCGTTCCACACAAAATTGATCAGATAAAGACATTGCAGTAACTTTTGACAGATTTATTGCTTTATCAAATGCTTTTTTAGGTCCTCCCTCATCCCACAAATATCCTTCTAAAAAAGTAATTTCAGCTTCTTTTATAATATTTTGATCAAGATCATTTTCATTGATTTTTCCCGCAGTACCTAAAAAAGTGCACATAGTTCTCTCAGAATCAGGTGTGATTAGAATTAAACAAGATCCAGTATTTATTGGTTCTTTTTTTTTTTTATATAAATATTTTACGTTCTCTTTAGATAAGCCTTCTTCATATTTTTTTCCTAATTCATCGTCATTTACTTTACCTATAAAACCAACTTTATTTCCTAATTGTGATAAGCCAACAATTGAATTTGCAATAGATCCACCAGATACCGTTTCCTCAATTTTTAGGGAAGAAATTAAAGTCTCAAATTCTAATTGATTTATAAGTTTCATCGTTCCTTTTGTAAGAGAATTTTCAATTAAAAAATCCTCTGAAACTTTGCAAAGAACATCCACTATTGCGTTTCCTATTCCTAGAATTTTCATTTATGGCTTTTTTACTTTATAAGGTTTATTTCTATTAGGATAACAAGTAGTACATATTTTACAAGAAATTCCAAAACAGTCTCTAGCTTTACAATATTCTCTCCCATAATATATAATTTGTAAATGTAATTTATTCCAATTTCTTTTAGGAAATAATCTTTTTAAATCAATTTCAGTTTGAATTACATCTTTACCATTTGTTAAGCCCCATCTTTGCGCAAGTCTGTGTATGTGAGTGTCAACAGGAAAAGCAGGATAACCAAATCCTTGAGACATTACCACGCTTGCTGTTTTATGGCCAACACCAGGCAAAGCTTCGAGTTCTTTGTAAGTTTTTGGTACTTTTCCTTTGTGTCTATTAATTAAAATTTTTGATAAATTATAAATACTTTTTGCTTTAATTCTAAAAATACCAATTTTTTTTATTAATTTTTCAATTTTTTTTTGTCCTAATTTTACAAAGTGCTCAGGTTTATAATATTTCGGATATATTTTTTTTGTTACATTATTTACATTTACATCAGTACATTGCGCAGAAAGTAATACAGAGATTAATAAGGTAAAAGTATTTCTACTTTTTAATGGTACTTTAATTTTAGGATATATTTTATTAAGTAATTTAAAAATCTTCTTTGATCTTTGAACTTCATTCATTATTTAAAATTCATTAAATCTCGCATTGAGTAAAGACCAGGTTTTTTTTTCATAAGCCAACTAGCCGCTACTAACGCACCTTCGGAGTATAAGGACCTATCAAAAGCTTCGTGGTTTAGAGTAATTATTTCTTTACCACTTGAAAATTTTACTTCATGTTCTCCAATAATTTCACCTTTTCTCAATGAATTAAAATTAATTTTATTTCCATAAGGAAAATTGATTTTATTTAAAAATTTTTTACCGATTAGGTTTTCAAATTTTTTACTTTTGCCAATAGCAATTCCTTTAGCTAGCATTAGTGCTGTGCCAGATGGATAATCTATTTTATGTTTATGATGAATTTCTTTTATCTTTATAAAATATTTATTTCCTAGAGATTTTGAAGCTATTTCAGTTAAGTACATAAGTAGATTGATGCCAAGACTCATATTGCCAGCTTTTAAAATTGGAATTTTTTTTGATAATTTTGATATTAAACTCTCTTCTTTTTTGGTGAAACCTGTGGTTCCAATAACAACTCTTTTTTTATATTTTGAAGCAATTTTTAAAACTTCTAAAGTGCATTTTGGAACAGTAAAATCTACTATAACATCAGTTTTTTTAAAAGCCTTGTCACAATTCAATTGAGGTCTTATGCCATATAATTTTTTATTGATTAATTTATTTTCTGTAAGTGAATTTAGTTTAAATTTTTTATCTTTTATTGATGTTTTGATCAGTTGTTGACCCATTCTACCCAAACAACCAGTTATAGTTAGATTAATTTTTCTCATTTACTTTTATAATAAACCTTATGATCAGTTATTCCAGAAACTTTTGGCCTTTTGAAAAAATTTTTTAATACTTGGGTTTGATTTTTCGTTTTCAATTTCTCTAAATTTTTCAAGTAATTCTTTTTGCGCTTTATTTAAAGATATAGGTACCTCAGTTTTAACCTGCACATATAAGTCTCCGTAATCGCCTCTTCGCATAAAAGGCATTCCTTTACCTTTCAGTCTAAACTGTTTTCCATTTTGGGTTCCATCTGGTATTTTAATTTTTGCTTTACCACCATCTATAGTTGGTATTTCAATTGTAGTACCTAGAGCTGCATCAGCTATTGATATTGGAAATTCAAAAAATAGATTTTCATCAGATCTTTTAAATAAATCATGTGACATAACATTGACAAATAAATATAAATCACCAGTTGTTCCACCTCTACTTCCTGCTTCGCCCTTGCCGGCCAATCTAATTCTTGTTCCGTCATCTACACCTTTTGGTATTGTTACAGATATTTTTTTTGAAGCTTGTTTTTTACCCTGTCCCCTACAGTCGTTACATGGGTTTGTAATTTCTTCTCCATTACCATTACACTGAGGGCAGGTTTGTTGTACAGTAAAAAAACCTTGATTAGATCTTATTTTTCCATTTCCTCCACAATAAGTACATCTGTCCGGAGAGTGACCAGGCTTAGAACCATTTCCTTTACAAGTATTACATTTTTCGGTTGTAGAAAATTTTATATCTTGTTTTTTACCCTCAAAAGCTTCTTCAAGAGTGATAGATAAATCATACCTTAAATCGGAACCTCGATTATTTGAATTTCTACCTCTAGAGCTTCTTCCTCCACCCCCAAAGTCACCAAAAAAATCCTCAAAAATATCAGAAAAATCTGCTCCACTAAATCCACCGAAACCACCGCTTTGACCACCACCGTTTTCAAATGCTGCGTGGCCAAAATTATCATAGTTCTCTTTTTTACTTTTATCTGAAAGTATTCCGTAGGCCTCACTAGCCTCTTTAAATTTATCTTCAGCTGATTTGTTATTAGGATTTTTATCTGGGTGATATTTTACAGCTAATTTTCTGTAGGCAGATTTTATTTCTTCAGGATTTGAATTTTTGTTGATGCCAAGTACATCATAATAATCTCTTTTAGCCATTACTTTAACCTAGATAATTAGATGTTAGCTTATGCGCTTTTTTCTTGGTTTTCGTCTTTTTTTTCGTCTTTTACTTCCTCAAAATCAGCATCTACTACATCATCATCTTTTTTATCCTTATTATTTTTACCATCATTTTTATCAGAATCTGGTTTGGTACTTTGCTGAGACTTGTAAATTGCTTCTCCAAGTTTCATTGAAGCTTGAACTAATTCTTCAATTTTCTTTTTAATATCATCAATATCTTCTTTTTTTAGAGAATCTTTTAACGCGGCTGTTCCATCCTCGATAGCTTTTTTCTCAGCATCAGAAACTTTAGAGCCATGTTCTTTTAAGTTTTTATCAGTTGAGTGAATTAAAGTATCTGCTTGATTTCTAACATCAACAGTCTCTCTCTTTTTTTTGTCAGCTTCTTTATTAGCATCAGCATCTTTAACCATTTTTTCAATCTCTTCATCACTTAATCCACCAGAAGCTTGAATTTGAATTTTTTGTTCTTTTCCAGTTCCTTTATCTTTGGCTGATACACTTACAATTCCGTTGGCATCAATATCAAATGTTACTTCAATTTGAGGAACACCTCTTGGAGCAGGTGCTATACCTACTAGCTCAAAATTACCTAAACTTTTATTATCAGTAGCCATTTCTCTTTCACCCTGAAGAACTCTAATTGAAACTGCAGGCTGATTATCCTCAGCTGTTGAAAAAACCTGACTTTTTTTTGTGGGTATAGTTGTGTTTTTTTCTATTAATTTTGTTGAAACACCACCTAATGTTTCTATTCCAAGTGATAAAGGTGTTACATCGAGCAGCAGAACGTCTTTCACATCTCCCTGTAAAACTCCAGCTTGAATTGCAGCACCCATTGCAACAACTTCATCAGGATTTACACTTTTGTTTGGCTCTTTTCCAAAGAAGTTTTTAACCTCTTCTATCACTTTAGGCATTCTAGTCATACCACCAACCATAACTACTTCATTAATTTCGTTAGCAGTAACACCAGCGTCTTTTAATGCTGTTTTACAAGGAGGAATAGTTCTAGAAATTAAATCTTCAACAAGTGCCTCTAATTTTGCTCTAGTCATTTTTATATTAATATGCTTTGGACCAGTTTTATCTGCAGTAATAAATGGAAGGTTAATATCCGTTTGTTCTGCAGAAGATAGTTCAATCTTAGCTTTTTCAGCAGCTTCTTTTAATCTTTGAAGGGCTAATTTATCAGATTTTAAATCGATACCGTTATCTTTTTTAAATTCTGAAATAAGATATTCAACAATTGTATTATCAAAATCCTCCCCACCTAAAAATGTATCACCATTCGTTGATTTCACTTCGAAGACACCATCACCCAATTCAAGAATAGAAACATCAAATGTTCCTCCACCTAAATCATAAACTGCTATTTTTTTATTTTGTTTTTTATCTAAACCATAAGCTAAAGAAGCAGCCGTAGGTTCGTTTATAATTCTCAAAACTTCTAAGCCAGCAATTTTACCAGCATCTTTAGTAGCCTGTCTTTGAGCGTCATTAAAATATGCAGGTACTGTAATTACAGCTTTAGATACAGTTTGACCTAAATATTTTTCAGCGGTCTCTTTCATTTTTTGAAGAATAAAAGCTGAAATTTGTGAAGGTGAATATTTTTCTCCCTTTGCTTCTATCCAGGCATCACCTTTTTCAGAATTTACAATTTTAAAAGGAGCTGCTTCGATATCTTTTTTTACAGTTGGATCTTCAAAATTTCTTCCAACTAATCTTTTAACTGCAAAAATTGTATTTTCTGGATTTGTTACAGCCTGTCTTTTAGCAGGTTGTCCAATTAATTTTTCACCATCATCAGTAAAAGCTACTACAGAAGGGGTTGTTCTTGCACCTTCAGTATTCTCTAAAACTTTTGCTTGGCTACCTTCCATGATTGCCACACATGAATTTGTCGTACCAAGATCGATCCCAATTATTTTACTCATAATATTATACTTTCTTTGTTCATATAGGGGTTAATTTTAATTCTACAAGTTGATCTAAGCATTATTTATTCTCTAAATTCTCTTTGTTTTCCTCTTTATTTTGAGTTTTTTTGGAAACTCCAACTAAAGAAGGTCTTAACAATCTATCTTTTATTATAAACCCTTTTTGAATTTCTTGAATTATAGTTCCAGGTTCTTTTAAATCATCTTCAATTTCTATCATTGCTTGATGGTAGTTAGGGTCAAGTTTTTTATTTAAACAATCAATTTGTTTAATATTATTTTTTGTAAAAATAGAAATTAAATCTTTATTGATGACCTCTAAATGATCTAAAATTTTTTTTAAAGCATCAGAATTTTTTAAATCATCATCATTCTGCATCACTTGTTTTGATCTTTCAAAATTATCAATTAAACTCAAAGCTTCTTTTGCAAATGCGAATCCACCATATTCAAACGCATCTTCTTTTTCTTTTTCAAATCGTCTTCTTTGATTTTCCATTTCCGCAAATGTTCTTGCTAATTTATCTTCTAATTCTTTTATTTTTTCTTCAGGAGTAATTTCAGTTATTTCTTCTTTAACTTCATGTTCAGGCTTTAAATCTGAA